>Ga0256841_1001930_pt1 | contig 17111 bp, 15 predicted proteins | sample 356308metaG_FD_185971 | JGI IMG/M metagenome (GOLD analysis project Ga0256841, IMG submission 185971) | Hydrothermal vent microbial communities from Mid Atlantic Ridge, Atlantic Ocean - 356-308 | ecosystem: Environmental > Aquatic > Marine > Hydrothermal vents | place: Atlantic Ocean: Mid... | reverse complement strand
CAACCATTTCATAGATCATCAGGAATTTGTCGGCAGCACCTGTTTGTTTTTGTTTCAGGGCATTTTTTGAGCTGAAAAAGGATATCAGGCTGAGATAGTTCATCAGTCGTTTGCTCATTAATCGTTCCTCTTGCGTTTTTGCATTTTTCGACAAGCGTATCAACTCATTGATCTCCTTTTTCCAACGGCTTTTGCTTTGCGATGTCATAGCCTTTATATATTTTTGCTGTAGTGCCGATTCTTTTGCATCGAGTTGCATTATATTATCTTGCTGAACAATGAATTGAGGCTTCTTTATGAGTTCTCCAACCTCGGTTTTGTACTTTTCCAAATCGTCAAGCCCTTGCAGAAAGACAGTAGCTTTACGATCGGCTTCATACAACGCGTACCAATCCTTCTCGCGTCTTGCTCTGTCTCTGACACTGTCGTTTATTTGCTTAAACTCATAAATTATTCCGTTATCAACCGGCAATAGACCGTTCCGCATTGCATCAAACTCCATGAACATAAATCCCTGATTCATCACGTTTGCCGGAGGCCAATCGTGTTTGCCGTTATAAATAAGAAGATAGTTATATGTGTCCCACGTGTCGAGTGTGTTGTCAAGGTCTTTCATTTCCAAATAGTTAAAATCCTTATCACCCACAATACCGATATATGCAAAATTACTTTTGGGTTGCGATTGGAGCTGCGGGAATCCTGCTGCGCAACCAATTACACCTTTAATGCCTCCGTCAAACAAAGCAACACCACTTGCTACCCTTGCACCACCTGAAAATCCCGAAGTGTAAATCCGGCTGTTATCAGTTTTAAATCTGTTTTTAATATCATCCATCAAAATATTTACAGCTTTTCGCATTTCATTCTCCGTTTGTCCGTTTGTTGAGTTATTTGAGCCTGCAAGAATATATCCGTACCTGTTTGCAATAGAGCTGTACATCTTCACAGGCATATTACCGCGTTTATGTGCATCGAAGAAAAACAGTACGGGATAAACAGAGTTTTGAGAGTAGTTTTCCGGAAGATACAAAGCGTATGTATAAGCTGTATCCTCAATACATTTTACATTATTGTAAACCTTGCCCTGAATAAACGAAACCGTAGGCTTACTTTTTTTGCTACGGTCTCTTTGGGTTTTGTCAGCGTTGTTTCCGCAAGCGCTAAAAAGCAGTATTGCTACCGATAACGATAAAATAAAACTAAATGACTTCATATCACTATTTTCTAAAATTACGGGGCGGTAAAAGTAGTAAAATTACCTTGCTTTAAAATATCTAAAATAAATCTTGGACTAATCATTTATTATAATACTTTTGCACGCTAATTTTCAGATAGGAAAGCAGGTTGTTAAAACCATTATAAAATTGCTGATAACAAATAGGTTATATATGTTAAAATTCCCTGTCTGCTTTTCCGGGATTAAGAACGGAATTAAACAATTAATAATAAACAGGGTTTAATGTTAAGCCCGAATGAGTAAATAATAATAAATTAAGGACGAATGACATTAACAAAATTGAGAAATATCGGAATTGCGGCGCATATTGATGCCGGCAAGACAACGGTAACAGAGAGAATTCTTTTTTATACAGGCGTAAACAGACGCCTTGGTGAGGTTCACGACGGCGAAGCTACAATGGACTTTATGAAGCAGGAACAGGAACGCGGGATTACCATCGCTTCTGCTGCCATTTCTGCAGAGTGGAATAATCATCAGGTGAATATCATTGATACTCCCGGCCACGTTGACTTCACTCTTGAGGTGGAAAGATCGTTAAGGGTTATTGACGGAATGGTTGCTTTGTTTTGCGCTGTTGGTGGTGTGGAACCGCAAAGTGAAACGGTTTGGTATCAGGCCGACAGGTATAAAGTGCCGCGTATTGCTTTTGTAAACAAAATGGACAGAACAGGTGCCGACTTCTTTGATGTTGTCTCGCAGATGGATGAATACCTTGATGCTAATCCTGTTCCCTTCCAGGTGCCAATCGGTGCTGAAGATGATTTTCTCGGAGTTATTGATGTTATTGAACGTAAAGCCTTTACCTTTACGGATGATGAGCGGATTGAAGTTGATATCCCGGAAGAATACAAGGAGAAGGTGGAAAAAATCCGTATGGAGCTTGTTGAAAAACTGGCAGATTATAATGACGATATTATGGACCTCTATTTTGATGAAAAGGATGTTCCTTCGGAATTATTGCATAAAGCCGCCAGAGAAGCCACATTAAAACTTCTTATCACTCCGGTTTTTTGCGGTGCCGCTTACAAAAACAAAGGTGTGCAATTACTTCTTGATGCAGTTGTTGATTATCTTCCTTCGCCGGTTGATATCGGGGCTGTTGTGGGTATTGATGTTGATGATCCCGAAAAATCTCATACACGTAATCCTTCACCGAAAGACCCCTTTTCAGCTCTTGCTTTCAAACTGATCAATGACCCTTACGTTGGGCAGCAAACTTTTATACGTATTTATTCAGGACACCTGAAAAGCGGAATGCAGATACTGAATTCCACAAAAGGTAAATATGAAAGAATCGGAAGAATACTGAAGATACGTGCAAAAGACAGAGAAGAGATAAAAGAAGCCGGTCCCGGTGATATTGTTGCTTTGATCGGAATGAAACTTACTAAAACGGGAGATACTTTATGTGACCCTGACCATAAGCTTTACCTTGAATCAATTCATGTTCCGCCCCCGGTAATTGAACTTAAAATATTACCTGCAAAGCGAAAAGACCAATCGAAACTCGGTGAAGGATTGCAGAAGCTTGTTAATGAAGATCCTTCTTTCTCAGTTCGTTATGACGAAGAAACGGAAGAAACCATTGTTGCCGGTATGGGAGAACTTCACCTTGAGATTATTGTTGACAGACTTAAAGAGGAGTTTAAGGTTGATGTTGAGGTTGGTGAGCCCGCAGTTGCACTGAGAGAAACCATTACATCGGAGGTCGAAACTAATTACAAGCACAGTAAGCAGACAGGAGGTAAAGGGCAGTATGCACAAACGGTTATGCGTCTTGAACCTAATGAGGGTGAGGGTTATGAGTTCGTTAACAAGATCAAAGGAGGTGTGATACCCAATGAGTTTATTCCGTCGGTCAATAAAGGAATTGTTAAGACTATGGATAAAGGTGTCCTTGCAGGATATCCCGTTGTTGATGTCAAAGCGGTTCTGGTTGACGGTAGCTTCCATCCCGTTGATTCATCCGACAGAGCATTTCAAACCTGTGCTTCGATAGCTTTTAAGAATGGGTTTATGAAAGCCAATCCAATACTTCTGGAACCTGTAATGAAGATTGAGGTTAATACACCGGATGATTTTATAGGAAACGTTGTCGGTGACCTGAATAAACGCCGTGGAAAAATCGAATCTATGCGCCGTTACAGGAAAGGTTCGCAAAAACTTACCGGTTTTGTTCCTTTGATGGAGATGTTCGGTTATGCAACAACCTTGAGAAATGTTTCGAGTGGGCGTGCCAACTATTCAATGGAGTTCTTCAAATATATGCCTCTTCCAAAAGCAGTTCAGGATGATATTCTGAAAAAAATTGAAGATAAGAAAAGGGAAGAAAAGAAATAAGCGGCAGGCTGCTAAAATAAGATTGGAAAACCCTCGGAAGTATGCAGAAATGTGGACTTTTGAGGGTTTTTGATTTACGGTTTATTATTGTTGATGAAGACGAAAAAGTTATACCGCTTTTTGTCAGGTTTTATAGACCAATTTTGTTTTATGGAACTCAAGGAAGAAATAATCATTTTTGTAAAAATATATCCATATTATTATACAAATAAGATAATATTTTGTATATTTGTAAAATGATATACATAATGGTTATGATTATGTGGCAGGAGCTTTAATAGCCTTTGCTTGCAGAGAAAGCTTCAAATTGGAAGGAGCCTACAAAGGTTTTCTGACGTTTATTGCAAAAACAAAATTAATTAATTTGTATATTAAAAAATATGGTGCGGAGTTAGCATTTGGTCAACGAATGTTCATTGATTGGGAATCGGGGCATAGGTTAATTGAAGAATATTTAAATAGAAAAGGAGATAAGCTATGAATACAAAACAAAAAGAATTTGAAAACGGAATATTAACAAATCAAATGGATGTAAACTCCAATGATTTTGAAAAACTTCAGGCAAAGCTATTAAATAAATCAAGGGAAAGAAACGATGAACAGAGGTTGAAAATTGAATTGTTAGCTTTAAGGTTTAAAATTGAGGATTATCTTCAAAATGAAGACCCGGAAATTAAAAGTGCAGGAGAGTTTATTAAGCAATATTTAAAAGTTTTGCAAATTAAGCAATACAGTTTTGCAAATTATATCGGAATAAAACCTTCTAATCTAAGTAAATTGTTAAAAGGCGATCGCCCGATTAATTATGAATTAGCATTGATCCTCGGAAAGGTTTTTAAGATTAATCCCATCTATTGGATTGAAATACAGGCAAAAAACGAATTAATACGTTTGAAAAAAGAAAAAGATAAAGAGTTGCATAATTATTCACTAAGAGACTTGTTGAAAAGCAATAAAAACATTGTTCCTCACTACCTTTAACAAACTGCAAAACCATACTTGTTCTGTTTTCAACGATGATCTTTATGCACATTTTTGCCTATTTGTATATGCATAAAGTGAAAATGTTATAGGATCAATAGTTATGCCCGGAATTCCGAAGCTTATTTGCTGAAAAGGCATACAATCCGCCAACTTTGAAACACCTTCCTTTTATTTTATCTGACAAAAAAAGGATGAAACCTTTCGGCTTCACCCTTTGTATTTATAGATTCCGAATGGTACTTATTCAGCCTTAGCTTCGGCTTTCTGCTTTAAAAGTACATCGTTAATTACCTGTACCAGAGTCTCTTTTGGTAAAGCACCAACTGCCATTTGAGGTTGTGAATCTTTGGGGCAGAAAAGCATTGAAGGAATACTTCTGATACCGAAAGCAGCAGCAAGCTCCTGTTCGGCCTCCGTATCAACTTTATATATGTTTATTTTACCTTCAAACTCAACCGACAATTCTTCAAGAATAGGGGCAACCATTTTACAAGGCTGACACCAGTCGGCATAAAAGTCTATGATACAAGGGAGTTGACCTTCAAAAGTCCACTCTTTGTTCTTCTCGTAATTGAATACTTTCTCTAAAAATGTTTGTTTTGTTAAATGTTCCATTGTTAATTTTATTAATTGTTATTATTTTATTTTTATCTATTTATTATTGGCCGTTTGTTTATTTCCCAGCACATACTCATCAATTATCTTGATGTATTGTTCTTTCGACATAGCTCCTGCCTGCATCGAAGGTTTTCCGTTTTTCGGAGCAAAAAGTATTGCAGGGATACTTCTTATCTGAAATACTGAAGCCAATTCGCGCTGCTCGTCGGTATTGACTTTATAAAACAAAACCCTTCCTTTGTAATAATCGGCAAGGTCATCCATAATAGGCGCTACCATTTTGCAGGGACGACACCAGTCGGCATAAAAATCAACTACACAGGGCAAATCACCCTCATAAACCCACTTACTCGGGTTTTGTTCATAATTCCATATCTTCTCCTTGAATATCTTGGCCGTAATATGCTCGGGTTTAATATCGTCGGTTTTTGAATCCGATGTTGCTTCACTCTTTTCAGATGTCTTGTCGTCGGTTTTTACTTCCGCTTTAACATCGGAAACATTACTTTTTGTCTTTTCACCGTTCCCGGATGATCCGCAACCACCAAGGAGGAAAGTTATAAGGACAAAACTTATTAAGAATACTTTTTTCATTCGTTTTAAAGTTTATTATTTTTTATCTTCTTTTTTATCTTCTGCTTTTTTTTCAGCCGGCTTTTTGCCGAGGAGGAACTCATCTATTGTTTTTATATAACTATCCTTTGGAAGTGCACCTGTTGCCATTTGAGGTTTGCCCTCACCCGGGCAAAACAATACGGAAGGAATACTTCTGATTCCGAATACCGAAGAGAGTTCTCTGTTTTTGTCGGTATTTACTTTATAAAAATCCACCTTGCCTTTATATTTCTCTGCAAGTTCGTCCATAATAGGAGCAACCATCTTACAGGGACGGCACCAATCGGCATAAAAGTCAATAATACAGGGCCTTTCACCTTCAAATACCCACTCCTCCGGATGTTTCTCATAGTTAAAAACCTTTTCTTTAAAGGTATCGGTAGTCATAACTTTCACTTTACCCTCCCCGTCAGTTTGACTGAATCCGGATAAAGTGCTTACAAAAACAGCTACTGCAAGTAGCCCGAAAAATTTTTTCATCATATCAAATATTGAATTAACAAAATTGCGGCAAAATTAAAAAATATTTTTAAAATAAATCGCTTAATTATCACTTTTTGTACTTTTGTCGCAAACTTCGTTCCATAAATTACAGTTTGAGAATAGTTTATATGAAAAACTTTTTTAAAAATATTGAGATAATTGAGTTTAATGAGATTTTTCCAAGTGAAGAAAGTTGCCTGAAATTTCTTGCAGATGAGAAATGGAAAGACGGTTTTGTCTGTCGCAAATGCGGTCATACCAATTATTGTAAAGGGAAGAAGCCGTTTTCGAGACGCTGTACCAAATGTAAATCCGAAGAATCGGCGACGGCAAATACTGTATTTCATCGCTGTAGAATTCCTTTGAAGGATGCTTTTAAAATAACATTTATGGTATGTCATTCGCCTGCCATTTCGACTTATGAAATATCGCGAAAAATTGAAATTCGTCAGATGACTTGCTGGAAGTTTAAGAAAAAGATAATGGAATGTATTGATGACCGCGGTGATCTTGATATCTTGCAAAAGGTTGAAATTAAACAAAACTTAGGGGTATAAAAACCAAAAAGCGCAACTCTGTTAAAAACAGATTACGCCTTTTGGATGAAAAAAATTACCAATTTATCCGTCTTAATAACGCTATTGATTATTAGATATTGTGTGTGTGTTTCTTTTTATCTCATTTTCAATTTGTTTCAATTCTTCAATATCATCTTTATCTGCTTGTAGGGCTTCGTATTCTTTTCGTCGTTTGTCGAAATCGGAATAAATTTCTCTTACATGCTTCTCCATTTCTGTTTTGCTAATTGAACCTGCTTTTGTCAATATCTTTTTATCCTGAAATTTAAGAATTTTATCTACATTTTCTCGCCAAAAATCCATTGTGAAATCCATTCTGTTTTTGGCTCTTAATTCGGCACTTTCAAGAAATACAACAACTAACCTATCTAGGGAGTAGAATGTGACATTATATTCTTTTCCGTCCGATGCAGTTGTTAAGTAATCCTTAATAACTGAATTTTGCTCTAACTCTCCTTCTTTCAGGATGTTTGATATATGCATACTAATATTTGGAACAGAGGTGGCAAAAAGTTTCGCAATCTGGTTTTGATTCATCCATATATTGCCGTCTTTGGCATATAGCGCTACTTTTGCTTTGCCGTCTGCCGTATTGTAAATGATGATATTTTGTTCAGATTTCATATAGTACTTTTAAAAGAGTAAACCCTCCAAATTTGTATTCATTTCTGTTTCTCTTTGTTATAGAATATCGTATCTTTTTACAAAATCATTGATTTATGAAAATATTAATATTTCGGTTCGACGCCAAGATTATACATCATAAACGACCAAACATCTGCATATTCATCAATTATTTTTGATGTAGGCTTTCCACCGCCGTGTCCGGCTTTCGTTTCTATACGGATAAGAACGGGGTTCTCACACATTTGCTTTGCCTGCAACTCGGCAGCAAACTTGAATGAGTGGGCAGGGACAACCCTGTCGTCATGGTCAGCCGTAGTAATCAGTGTTGCAGGATAGCAGGTGCCTTTTTTTACATTGTGAACGGGAGAATATTCGTACAGATATTTAAACATTTCCGGTCCGTCCTCACTGGTGCCGTAATCCGAAGCCCAGGCCCAGCCAATGGTGAATTTATGATAACGAAGCATATCCATAACTCCGACAGCAGGTAATGCAACCTTATATAGTTCAGGATGTTGGGTCATACAGGCTCCGACAAGAAGTCCGCCGTTGGACCCACCGGCAATAGCCAGTTTTTTACTGGATGTATAACCCTCCTTTATAAGATATTCGGCAGCAGCTGTAAAATCGTCAAACACATTTTGCTTTTTCAATTTTGTTCCCGCTTGATGCCACTCTTCACCGTACTCACCGCCACCACGTATATTCGGTATTGCTACTACGAAGTTATTTTCAAGCAAGATCAATCTTGTGAGACTGAACGACGGGGTGAGGCTGATGTTAAATCCTCCGTAACCATAGAGATACGTGGGATTATTCCCATCAAGCTTAAGCCCTTTTTTGTGAATTATGAACATGGGAACTTTTGTACCGTCCTTACTTTTATAAAATATCTGTTTTGTCTCGTATTTGCTTCCGTCGAAATCAATATCGGATTTGCGATATACTTCCGATTTGTTTTTTGAAATGTCATATTTATAAATTGTTGACGGAAATGTAAATGAGGTAAATGAATAAAAAGCAAGGTTTTCATCCTTTTTGCCGTTTATGCCTCCCATCGAACCTATTCCGGGAAGTTTCACTTCGTCAATAAGTTTTCCGTTGTAGCTGTATATGTATGCTTTGCTTGCGGCATCGTGCATATATTCGGCAACTATCTTTCCACCTATAAGCGAAACCGACTGAAGCACATCTTTCTGCTCGGGTATTACATCCTTCCAGTTTTTTATTTCCGGATGTCCGGGGTCAATCATCACCAGTTTGTATCTTGGCGCTTTAAAATTGGTGTAAACCAACAGTTTATCCCCAATGTTGTCAATAACATTATAATCATTTTCAAAACCTTTGGCAATTAGGGTGAAGTCCTTATCGGAGTCTGCTTTCCTGATATACAGCGAGTTTCCGCTGGTACTTTCCGTCTCGGTCAGTATGAGGTACGACTCATCCTCGGTAGTACCTGCATAATAATTTCTTAGCGGAAACTTTTTGTTTTCGTAAATAAGGATATCATCTTTTTGAGGTGTTCCCACTTTATGATAATAGACCTTATGATACTCATTTTTTCCTGACAATTCTTCACCCTCTTTGGGAGCATCATAACGGCTGTAATAAACTCCGTCGTCTTTCCACGACATCCCCGAAAATTTCACCCACATAAGATGGTCTTTGAGTTTCTTCCTGCTTTTCACATCCATAAAAAAGACCTCATTCCAGTCGGAACCGGAACGCGCAATGCTGTATGCAAAAAGTTTCCCGTCTTTACTCACCGATATACCTGCCAAAGCCACAGTTCCGTCTTCAGACAGCTTATTCGGATCGAGGAAAACTTCCGGTTCCCCCTTCAATCCTTTCTGAATGTATAATACTGATTGGTTTTGTAATCCGTCATTTTTGTAAAAGAAATAATTTTCGCCTTTTTTAAAAGGAACCCCGTATTTGGGATAATCCCATATTTTCTTCAATCTCTCTTTAATTTTATTTCTGAAAGGGATTTTCTCAAGGTAACCGTACGTAACTTTGTTTTCAGCCTGAACCCATTCGGCTGTCTCTTTTGAATTATCATCCTCCAGCCAGCGATAGGGATCGGCAACCTTGATCCCAAAATAATTATCAACAGTGTCAACTCTTTTAGCTTTGGGATAGATGATCCCGCCGGGATGTTGCGATAAACTTAAACGCGGTACCGGCTTGCTGTTCTTATTGTTTTGTCCGGCAGCATTATAGCCGGTAAATGCAATTGCCATAATGAAAAAAAATATTCGTTTCATAGTTTATTGATTTAATAATTTATTTTTGCGGTAAAATTAAGTAAAAGAAATCAGATACAAACCCGGTAAAATAAATTGTATGAGTAAAAAAATAAAATCCTTAAGAACTTTCAAGAAAGATTTAAATGATTTTGACGATACCTCCGATAATGGATATCTTGAAAGTTTTGTCGAAAATGATGAAAATGGTAACGTTATCAGAGAGATAACCTTTCTTGCCGACGGAACGATTGAAGAAAAATATGAATATCGTTATGACGAAAAAGGAAATCTGATTGAAGAGTTAAACTATTTCAGCGAAGATGAAATTGCAGAGCGAAAGACTTACGTCAGAGATGAAAAAGGAAAAGCAATTGAGGCTTTCATTCATTATCAGGATGATACAAAAGATAAAATAGTTTATGAATATGATGATGACGGGAATTTGCTTAAAAAGTCAACAATAAACGATGATGATGAAACAGAGTCTGAAGAGTCTTTTAAATATGAAAACGGCAGGTTGACGGTCAAGGAGTTGCGTGAATTCGGAGAGGTGATTCACAGGGAAGAGTTCGAGTATGACGAAGAAGGAAAGATAACCGGACAGACGATAACCGGCGATAGAGAGGATGGTACCATTGTGAACTTTTTTGATGGAAAAGGAAATCTGATAAAACATCTCAGATATAACGAGAATGACAAGTTGATTGCAAAATCGGTTTATACATTTGACGAGAAAGGCAATATGACAGGCATTACGGAGGAAACACCCTACGAAAAGAATATATCGGTTATGGAATACGATAACAGGGGAAATATGATAAACCAGGTGCAGAAAGGAAAAAACGGAGAAACAAACCATACAATAAAAAGGAAGTATAACGACAGGAACGATATAACGGAATCAACGGTTTACATTAATATGCACGGACAGGACGTTGACGTCAACTATACTATGTTTTATAAGTATGAGTACTTCGGATAACGTTATTTTTTCTTACCCGCCACAGCCAGGATTGTTCCGAGTGCAATACCGAGTAGAGCTGCAAACAGCACCTGAACATCGGGCGGTAGAAGGAATGTGATAGTGTGAGCCGGAATCCAGAAAAAGGGTATGGTTTTTTTGAAGACGAAATTCCACATCACATCCCAGTTCATTCCTCCGAGAATTTTATCGAAATGTGCCGGCGTCAGGAAACCTTTCATCGTTCCTCCGTTGCTGACTATGTGAATATCCGACATTTTATGGAAGGTCATCATGACAGGGGCATAGATAATATTCATTGCGGCACTTGTGGAAAAGGCAACCAGCAATTTAGCAGATGAAAAACTACCTTTCATAACTGTAGTTGCATCGCTCATACCCATATAACTTAGAAACCCGGGAGTTCCGGTTGCAAAAATGATAAAAGCAAGCTTTATGGTAAGTCCTATAAAACCCCAGACCAGCGCACGTGGCCACACCCCGAAGCCGGATTGATAATATGAGCCCGTTTTAATACGCAACCCTATTAATTCCCCGAGTGTGGCAAGCACGGCAAACTTCACGAAAGCCATTACCATTCCATGTTCGTGATTAAAATCTTTATAAAAGCGGTAAACATCATTACTTACAAAAAACGGTAAAAAGAGTAAGATTGTCGCACCTAAAAAATAAATATCCTGCTTTTTCATTATTTTCAATCCAATGAGTTAATAAAAATATTTCGGTGTCAAAAGTAAGGAAAATCGGTTAAATCGGTATAATGGTTGAATCGGTTAGGAAACTCCTGTGAGGTTTGAGAGATAGCCCGTGGGAGAGAAAAACCTCGCAGGTGCTTGGGAAGGAATTAGGGAGAATGGTTAAATCGGTGATTCGGTTAGGAGGCTCCTGTGAGGTTTGAGAGATAGCCCCGTGGGAGAGAAAAACCTCGCAGGTGTTTGGGAAGGAATTAGGGAAAATGATTGAATCTGTTTGAAAAACCTTAAGCCACTATTTTTTCATTAAACAATTCAACATTATAAACGTTTATCTTCAAATTACATTTTTTAACAAACCTATGGGAAGATCATCAAGCAACGTAAAAAGAGTTAGTAAAGAACGGATTGAGGAAGTTTTAAGGGATTATCGCATTGCAAACGAAAGCAGGCAGATGAGTTTGCTGGGCAGACGTGAGGTTTTGACCGGCAAAGCAAAGTTCGGCATTTTCGGTGACGGGAAGGAGATTCCCCAACTGGCAATGGCAAAGGTCTTTAAAGCAGGTGACTGGCGATCGGGATATTACAGGGATCAGACTTTTATGCTTGCATCCGGATTAATGAAGCCGGAAGAATTTTTCAGCCAACTTTACGGAGATACGGACGAAAACTTCAATCCCCAAAATGCGGGAAGACTGATGAATAATCATTTCTCAACAAAGACAATTGATAAAAACGGAGAGTGGCTCGACCTGACTAAACGCAAAAACTCATCGCCGGATATTTCCCCCACTGCCGGTCAAATGCCGCGTCTTTTGGGACTTGCTCTGGCATCAAAACTATTCAGGTCTTATCCTGACAAAAAAGAGTTTAAAAAGTTTTCGGTTAAGGGGAATGAAGTGGCCTTTGGAACAATAGGCGACTCATCCACATCAGAAGGCCATTTTTTTGAAACATTAAATGCAGCCGGTGTTTTGCAGGTGCCTCTTGCAATTTCAATTTGGGATGACGGTTACGGTATCTCTGTCCCGAGAAAATTCCAAACTGTCAAAGGCAGTATATCCGAAGCCCTTAAAGGTTTTGAAAGAGATGAAAATAATGATGGATTTTTGATATACAGGGGTAAAGGATGGGATTATGAAGGACTGTGCGGAATGTACGAAGAGGGTATTTCCGTATGTCGTGAAAAACATATACCGGTAATTTTCCATATTAGTGAAGTAACACAGCCACAGGGTCATTCAACCTCAGGTTCACATGAAAGGTACAAATCGAAGGAACGGTTGGAATGGGAGATTGAGTATGACGGAATCAGGAAAATGAGGGAATGGATCATAAAGGAGAATATTGCGTCTCCTGAAGAACTTGATGTGATTGAGACGGAGGCTGTTGCAAGGGCGAAAGAAGCAAAGAAAAGAGCCTGGAAAAACTTCATTGAACCGCTGAAGAAAAAGCGTGACGACTTCATAAAAATGGTTGATATCACTACCTGTAATTGTGCTCAGACATCTCAAATTGATACTATTAAGAGAAATCTGAAGTTGATTGCCGATCCTATCAGAAAAGATATCATTTCTTCGGCAAGACAAATTCTCAGGCTTATTTGTGACGAATGCAGCAACCCGAAAAACTCACTTAAAAAGAATGTTACGGAATGGCTCAGAAAAGAACTTGAGGACGACAAAGAGAGATACAATTCCCATCTTTACAGTCAATCGGTACATTCGGCACTGACCATTAAGCCGGTTAGTCCTGAATATGATGAAGATCCGGAAATGGTTCCCGGAAGAATGATCCTGAACAGGAATTTCGATTCTCTGTTTAAAGAGCATCCGGAACTGGTCGCCTTTGGTGAGGATGTGGGATATATAGGAGGTGTTAATCAAACGTATGAAGGTTTGCAAAAGAAATACGGTGACAACCGCATTTTTGATACCGGCATCAGGGAGGCTACAATCGTCGGACAGGGTTTGGGATTGGCAATGCGCGGGTTAAGACCTATCTCGGAGATTCAGTACTTTGACTATCTTTTGTATGGCTTACAGGTTATCAGTGATGACCTTGCAACATTGCAATACAGAACCAAGGGCGGTCAGAAAGCTCCGCTTATAATCAGCACGAGAGGGCACAGGCTTGAAGGGATCTGGCATTCAGGCTCACCGCTGAGTATGGTTATAAACTCAATAAGAGGTGTGAGCGTTTGCGTTCCGCGGAATATGACACAGGCAGCAGGTTTTTACAATCTTTTTCTGGAGTCGGACGATCCGGCACTTATTATTGAACCTTTAAATGCTTACAGACTGCGTGAAAAAATGCCTTCAAACATTGGAGAATTTAAAACTCCGGTTGGCGTTCCCGAGGTTCTTCAGCGGGGAACCGATGTTACTCTTGTGACTTACGGCTCTTGCGTCAGGATTGCGGAAGATGCCATAAAACAACTTAAGGAGTTTGATATTTCTACGGAACTGATTGATGTACAGACACTTTTGCCCTTTGATGTAAATCATTCTATTGTGGAGTCACTCAAAAAGACCAATAAAATAGTGTTTTTTGATGAAGATGTGCCCGGAGGTGCAACCGCTTTTATGATGCAAAAGGTCATTGAGGAGCAGGGCGGATATTACCACCTTGATTCCGAACCCAGGACAATTACTTCCAAGGATCATAGAGCAGCTTACAGTACCGACGGCGATTATTTCTCGAATCCCAATGCCGAGGATGTTTTTGAAGTAGTTTACAATCTGATGCACGAAAGTAATCCGGGTAAATATCCGAAGATTTTTTAATTGGGTGACGGATATCATTGCTTTCCGATCTTTCCTCTTTTCAATTTTTAACACTATTTTTGCAGGCAGAATCATTTTTGTATGGATTTTAAATGGCGGATAAGCTCTGATTATATTCTGCTGGCATTTATTTTGCTGGTTGGGAGCCTGTTACGCTTCTATCATTATGCTGAGATTCCTTTTACCTATGATGAGTTTAGCGCTCTTTTCCGTACCCGGTTTGATAATTTCAGAGATCTGATTGAATATGGTGTTAAAAGAACGGATACACACCCTGCAGGAGTCCAGGTTTTTATGTACTATTGGATTAAGTGGTTCGGATCTTCGGAACCTGTTGTAAAACTGCCGTTTACATTGATGGGTTTAGCTTCCGTTTTTCTGACTTACAAAATAGGTCTGCGCTGGTTTAACGGTACTGTCGGACTAATTGGCGCAACATATATAGCAGTCATTCAATATACTGTTATGTACAGTGTAATAGCCAGACCTTACGGCAGTGGAATCTTTCTTTCTCTTTTAATGGTTTGGTTTTGGACAAATGCAGTCTTCAACCTGAATAAGAATTATTATTGGTTCCTTGCGGGATATATTATTGTCAGTGCCTTGAATGCCTATAATCACCATTTCAGTCTTCTTTTGGTGGCGTTGGTTGGTTTTACCGGCCTCTTCTTCATCCCTAAGATACATCTGAAATCGTACATCTCAGCGGGTATCATGATTTTTATTTTATATATCCCTCATTTGCCAATATTTTTTACTCAGCTGGGGTATAAAGGCATAGAGAGCTGGCTTGCCAAACCCGATTCGCATTTTCTGTTTAATTATTTCGGGTTTATACTTCATTACAGTTTGGCGTTTTATATTGTTACGGTAGGTCTTATCATTACCGGCTTTTATTTGCGTACGGAAAATATCAGGGAAACAAATAAGTTCAGGATTGTCGGTCTTTCCTGGTTTTTTATAACCTTTTTCACAGGTTTTTTCTATTCGTTATATGAAAGTGCCATCATTCAGTATTCGGTGTTGATTTTTGTTTTTCCGTATCTGCTGTTATCCGTTTTCTCATATTTTAAAGAGCTGAAGTTGATGCCGAAAATTATGATAGTAACGCTTATTATTTCGGTTGGAGTTTACACACTAATATTCAACAGGCAATATTACAAATACTTTTATTCTACGGGGTTAAAGGAGATATTAAAGGAATCGGAAAAGACCCGGGACAAACTGGGAAAGGAAAATGTAACAATAGTCATCAATTCAATTGACAATGTAAATAATTATTATCTTGAAAAACTGAATATTTCCGACAGTAGTTTTTTGTATATCAGCGAAATGGGAAATTATATTCAATTCAGGGAATCATTGAAGAAGATTAAGACGGAATATCTGGTTTTTACGTGGGCAAATTACACCGACCTTCAATATTTGCAAATCGCAGAAGATTTATTTCCATACATAATCGAGAAAAAAAACTGGTTTACTTCAAGTTTTTATCTTTTAAAGAAAAACCTGCCCGAAAAGAAAGAATATGTTTCTGCGGATAAAATAGTTTTTAAAACCGTCAACGAATACGAAAAACCTTTAACTGCCGGATGGGATACTGTTCCTGACAACATTATCTTCCCGAAAGATAAACCTTCGGCCAATCATTATATACAGTTGTCAAAATGGCAAAAATACAGTCCGGGAATAACACTCGGGCTGGATTCTATTACGGATGATGACAATAACCTTATTTTCATATCCGTGGATGGCTATTTTATGTCAAAACCTTCTGAAGTTTTACTCATATCCGAATTGAGATCAGATGATAAGATTATTGACTGGCGGTCAGTATCTTTTACGGATTTCATAAATAAAGCCAATGAACGGCAAACCGTTTATCTTCCTGTTAAACTGCCGGATATACGATTGAACCGGAGAAAAACCACATTGTCGGTAGTTGTTTGGGATAAGTCACACGTAAAAGTGTTGATGGACAACTTCAGAATTATAACTTATGAGGGAAACAGAGTTATTTACGGACAATTTAATAAATTCAATAAATAATTTCATAATTTTGCAGGGTCATTTCTGATAATGGCAATTGGCCGTATATCAGATATTTAAAAGTAACAATGCACGAAATAGAACCACATTATACTTGGCGAAACTTATATGTCGCATCCAACGACAGGCGATCCCCCTTTTATGGAAATATAAACAGTGAGATTGAGTTTACCGATACCATTTATGATCATTACATTCATCCGCAATGGGATAATATAGGCTCGGCAACTCTTTACATAAAGATTCTTTTTACAAACTATGAGGAGGGATTTTGTATCATTGAACTGTTTGGTGAATGGAATGATACATTATATAATGACATTATGTTCCTGAAGCGAAATATTGCAGACCACTTTATTGAACAGGGAATCAATAAGTTTATTCTTCTTGGTGAGAATATTCTGAACTTTCACTCCTCTGATAACGATTATTATCAGGAATGGTTTGAAGATATTGAAGACGGGTGGATTGCGTGTGTGAACTTCAGAGATCACATTATCAGTGAGTTCGAAAGTGCTCATATTGATTATTATGTTGCATTGGGAGGCTCTTTGAATGAAGTAATCTGGAGAAGTCTGAACCCGATGCAGGTATTTCATAAAATTAACGGTTTAATAACACGCAGGCTGACGCCATAAAATTTATCAATGTGAAGAAACATATCAACCTGAATATATTCGGACGTGTGCAGGGAGTGGGGTACCGGTACTCCTGTTTGAAGGCTGCAAACGATTACGGTATAAAAGGATTTGTTAAAAACAGATCTGACGGCTCTGTTTATGTTGAGGCTGAGGGGGATGAGGCTCAACTGACTAAGTTCAGACTTTGGTGCTTCAACGGACCGCCTATGGCAAAGGTTACCAATATA
>Ga0256841_1001929_pt1 | contig 17113 bp, 11 predicted proteins | sample 356308metaG_FD_185971 | JGI IMG/M metagenome (GOLD analysis project Ga0256841, IMG submission 185971) | Hydrothermal vent microbial communities from Mid Atlantic Ridge, Atlantic Ocean - 356-308 | ecosystem: Environmental > Aquatic > Marine > Hydrothermal vents | place: Atlantic Ocean: Mid... | reverse complement strand
AGATCGTCCTGCACGACATCGTGGGCAGCTCGTACTCCTCGATCGTGGACGCCCCCTTCACCAAGGCCATCGACAACCTGGTCAAGGTCTACACCTGGTACGACAACGAGTGGGGCTACTCGACCCGCGTCGCCGACCTGGTGGAGCTCGTAGGGAAGCAGATCTGAGCCCGAGGGGAGGTGCGCCGTGCGCACACTAGGGGAGTTGCAACCCAAGGGCAAACGGGTGCTGGTCCGCGTCGACTACAACGTCCCGCTGGACGAGGGCCGCGTGCAAGACGACACCCGCATCCGCGCCAGCGTGCCGACGCTCGAGCGCCTGCTTTCCGGAGGGGCCGCGCTGGTGTTGATGAGCCACCTGGGCAGGCCCAAAGGATACGACCCCGCCTTCAGCTTGGCCCCGGTCGCTACGGCGCTGGAGACCCTGCTGCAGCGTCCGGTTCGCTTCGTGCCTTCCCTGCCCTCGTCCGCGGCTACGCGCGAAGCGGTGGCGGAACTTGCCGCCGGTCAGGTGGTCCTGCTCGAAAACGTTCGTTTCGAGGCGGGGGAAAAGAAGAACGATCCCGCCCTTGCCGAGGCCTACGCCCGGCTGGGCGAGGCCTTCGTCCTCGACGCCTTCGGCAGCGCCCACCGCGAGCACGCCTCGGTGGTGGGGGTGGCCCGCCTGCTGCCCAGCTACGCGGGCACGTTGATGGAAAAGGAAGTGAAAGCGCTGGGCCGGCTGCTGCACCACCCCGAGCACCCCTACTGGGTCGTGCTCGGTGGGGCCAAGGTTTCCGACAAGATCGGCGTGATCGAAAGCCTGCTGCCCAAGGTGGACGGCATGGCCATCGGCGGCGCGATGGCCTTCACCTTCCTCGAGGCGGCGGGAGGCGAGGTGGGCGCGAGCCTCGTCGAGCGCGACAAGCTCGACCTCGCCCTGCGACTCATGGACCGTGCCCGCGCGCTTGACAAGCCGCTGCTGCTGCCCTCCGACGTCGTCGCGGCGCGAGAGATCCGTGAGGGAGCCGAAACGCGCGTGGTGCCGGCGGACGCCGTGCCTGCAGGCTGGATGGGGCTGGACATCGGGCCGGCCACGCGCGAAGCCTTCGCCTCTGCTCTGACCGGAACCCGCACGGTCTTCTGGAACGGCCCGATGGGCGTCTTCGAAACGCCCCCGTTCGACGCCGGCACCCTGGCCGTGGCCGAGACCCTCGCCGCGCTCGACGCCTACACCGTCGTGGGCGGCGGCGACTCGGTGGCCGCGGTGAACCGCCTGGGGCTCGCGGACCGCTTCAGCCACGTCTCCACCGGCGGGGGGGCGAGCCTCGAGTTCCTGGAGCGGGGCACCCTGCCGGGCATCGAGGCTCTGGGCGGACTTTCCCCCGAGGAGGTGGTTCCGTGAGGACCCCGCTCTTGGCCGGTAACTGGAAGATGCACAAGACCCCCAGCGAAGCGCGGGTCTGGTTCGCCGAGTTCCTGGAGGCCAACCCCGCGCTGCGAGGCGAGCGTGGCGCCGCCGTCGAGGTGGCCCTGCTTCCCTCGTTTCCCCTCCTGCCCGTCGCCGCGGAGCAGCTCGCGGGAAGCGGCGTGGCCTGGGGCGCGCAGGACGTCTCGGCCCACACCTTCGGGGCCTACACCGGCGAGGTGGCCGCCGAACAACTCGCCGACCTGGGCTGCCGCTACGTCGTCGTCGGCCACAGCGAACGGCGCGCCTACTGGAGCGAGTCGGATGCGCTGGTGGCCGCCAAGGCCCGCCGCGCCATGGAGACGGGCCTGGTCCCCATCCTCTGCGTGGGCGAACGCCTCGAAGAACGCGAAGCTGGACGCGCCGTGAACTTTACCCTCGAGCAGCTCGCAGGCAGCCTCGAAGGCGTGGAGCTCACGACCGGCGAGGAGCTGGTGGTCGCCTACGAGCCCGTCTGGGCCATCGGCACCGGCAAGACCGCTTCCGCGGACGACGCCCAGACCATGGCCGCCGCCATCCGCGGCTTCCTCGCTCGGCGCTACGGAGAAGCCGCGGCCGCGAGCACCCGCATCCTCTACGGCGGTTCGATGAAGCCCGCGAACACCGCCGAGATTTTAGCGGGCCCCGACGTGGACGGCGGCCTCGTCGGCGGGGCGAGCCTGGAGGTGGACTCCTTTAGCGCCATGGTCGAGGCCACCGGCTGACGCTGGCGCACACCAAAGCGCCGGGGCAAGGCCCCGGCGCTTTGGCTTTGCCCTCAGGAAGCGACGAGGCGCTCCAGGAACTCGCGGTGCAGGCGGTCGTCGCCGGTGAGTTCGGGGTGGAAGGCCATCGCCCAGAGGCGCTCCTGCTCGGCGAAGACGACGCGCCCTTCGAGCCGGGCGCGCACCCGCACCCCCTCCCCCACCCGCACGATCTCGGGGGCGCGGATGAAGACGGCCCGGAAGGGGGCGTCGAGTCCGGCGACCTCGAGATCGACCTCGAAGGAGTCCACCTGCCGGCCGAAGGCATTGCGGCGCACGGTGATGTCCATCAGACCCAGGTGGGGTTGCCGGTAGTCCAGGATTTCCCGAGCCATCCAGATCGCCCCTGCGCAGGTTCCCCAAACGGCCAGCCCGCCCTCCTGATACGCCTTGCGGACGGCCGCGTCCAGCCCGTATTCGGCGGCCAGCTTGCCGATGGTGGTGGACTCGCCCCCGGGCACGACGAGCCCCCCGAGCCCTTCCAGGTGTTTGGGCAGGCGCACCTCGCGCACGCGCGCCCCCAGGCGCTCGAGCATCTGCTTGTGTTCGCGGAAATCGCCCTGCAGGGCCAGCACGCCGACGTTCTTCGCCTCGCTCACGCCCTCCAGCTTAGCGCCGCCGTCCGAAAAAGAGAACCCCCGCCGGGGCGGGGGCTTCGGCTTGGCTTCGGGTTTACCAGCCGCGCTTCGCCATGCGCTCTTCTTCGCTCAGTTCGTCCAGGTTAATGCCCACCATCGGCTCGCCCAGGTCCTCGCTTACCTCGGCCAGGATCTCGGGGTCGTTGTAGTGGGTGACCGCGCGTACGATCGCGCGGGCGCGGCGCGCGGGGTCGCCCGACTTGAAGATGCCCGAGCCCACGAAGACGCCGTCCATACCCAGGTGCATCATCAGCGCCGCATCCGCGGGCGTGGCCACGCCGCCGGCGGCGAAGTTGACGACCGGAAGGCGGCCGTGCTCGTGTATGTAGCGCACCAGCTCGTAGGGGGCCTGCAGGTTCTTGGCCTCGGCCATCAGCTCGTCGGCACGCATCCCCTGGATGCGGTGGATCGCCTTCATGACGTTGCGGGCGTGGCGCACCGCCTCCACCACGTTCCCGGTTCCGGCCTCGCCCTTGGTGCGGATCATGGCCGCGCCTTCGGCGATGCGGCGCAGGGCCTCGCCTAGGTCGCGCGCGCCGTTGACGAAGGGGACCTTGAAGGCCCACTTGTCGATGTGGTGCTCCTCGTCGGCAGGCGTGAGCACCTCGGACTCGTCGACGAAATCGACGCCCAGGGCTTCGAGGATCATCGCCTCGGCTAGGTGGCCGATGCGCACCTTGGCCATCACCGGAATGCTGACCGCGGCCATGATCTCCTTGATGACCTTGGGGTCCGACATCCGCGCCACCCCGCCCTGGGCCCGGATGTCGGCGGGTACGCGCTCGAGCGCCATTACCGCCACCGCGCCGGCCGCTTCGGCGATCTTCGCCTGCTCGGGCGTGGTCACGTCCATGATCACGCCGCCCTTGAACATTTCCGCGAAACCGGTCTTCACGCGAAGGGTAGCCTTTTCCATACGGTTCTCCTTTGCCTCAATGCGGCAGGTAGCTCCAGGGGTTGCGCGTCTTACCGCCGATGCGGACTTCGAAGTGCAGGTGCGGGCCTGTGGCGAACCCGGTGCGCCCTACGTAGCCGAGCAGGGCGCCCTGTTTTACCCGCTGTCCCCGGCGTACAGCGATGCGCGACATGTGTGCGTAGAGGGTCTCCACGCCGCCCCCGTGGTCAAGTTTGACGTAGTAACCGTAACCGACGCGCGACCACCCCGCCGCGGTCACGACCCCGCCCTTGGCTGCGTAGATCGGCGTGCCCTGGGGGGCCGCCAGGTCGATGCCGGTGTGCACCCGGCGGAACCTTCGGTAGTAACGGGCGTCGTGGTAGGTGGCGGTGATACGGAATTTAGAGAGCGGCCACTGGAAGCCCTTGGCCGAGGTGCCACCCCGGTAGGCGACCTGACGCAGGCGCGCGGCGCGCTCGGCGGCGAGCCGTCGGCGGCGCTCCTCCGCGAGGCGTCGTTCTTCCTTGCGGCGCTCCTCGAGGCGGGCCATGGCCTCGCGGGCGGCGATTCCGGGTACGAGGACGCGGTCGCCGGGTCTGAGGTCGAGGGGGTTGTCGAGGCCGTTGGCGCGGGCGAGTCGGGCCATGTCCACGCGGTAACGCCGGGCGATGGATTCGAGGTTCTCCCCGTCGCCCACGGTGACCAGAAGGCCGCGCTCACGGGTGGGCACAAAGAGCTTGGTGCCCACGCTGAGGCGGTCCAGGCTGGCGAGGTCGAGGTTGGCGGAAACCAGGTCGATGATGCGCAGGCCGTACTGGCCGGCGATGCGCTCGAGCGAGTCGCCCGGCCGCACGGTGTAGACCTGCACCCCCGGAGGGAGCCGGGGCTCGTCCTCCCGTTTGACCTCGATGGGTACCTTGAGCGTCTGCCCCGGCTTGAGCAGATCGCGTTTTAGGCCCGAGAGCTTCTTGATCTCGCCAAGGTCGCTTCGGTAGCGCGCGGCGATGAGCAGCAGCGACTCGCCGGGCTTCACCGTGTGAAAGACCACCCCGTAGTTCGGGGCGGGTTCCAGAACGACGACCTCTTCCTGCGGGCGTAGCGCGGCCTCGAGCTCGGGCAGCAGATCGAGGGGTGAGATGGGGATGGCCAGCAAACTGCCCGCGAAGAGCCACGAGAGTGTCCAGCCACGACGGTTCGCCACGCACGCCTCCAACGGGGATTATACCCCGATGCCTACTTTGCCGCTAGGGTAGCCAGGAATTCCTGATTGGACTTGGTGCGCTTCAGCCGGCCCAGCAGCATCTCCATGGCCTCGGCCGGGTCCATGTCGGCGAGCACCTTGCGCAGGAGCCACATCTTGTGCAGCACCTCTTCACCGAGGAGCAGTTCCTCGCGGCGGGTACCCGACTTGAGGATGTCGATGGCCGGGAAGATACGCCGCTCCTCGAGCCGGCGCGAGAGGTGCAGCTCCATGTTGCCGGTGCCCTTGAACTCCTCGAAGATCACGTCGTCCATGCGGCTGCCGGTCTCGACCAGCGCGGTCGCGAGAATCGTCAGCGAACCGCCTCCGCGGATGTTGCGCGCCGCGCCCAAGAAGCGCTTGGGAAAGTGCAGCGCCGCCGAGTCGAGCCCGCCGGAAAGGGTGCGACCGGTTGGCGGGGTGACCAGGTTGTTGGCGCGCGCCAAGCGGGTGATCGAATCGAGCAGGATGACCACGTGCCCCCCCTCCTCGACGATGCGCCGGGCCCGCTCGTGCACGAACTCGGCCACACGGATGTGGTTCTGCGGCGGTTCGTCGAAGGTGCTGGCGATCACCTCGGCCTTCTGCACCGACTCGCGGAAGTCGGTGACCTCCTCGGGGCGCTCGTCGATGAGCAGAACGATCACCTTGACGTCCAGCTCGTTTTCCAGGATCGCGTTGGCGACCTTTTTGAGAAGGGTCGTCTTGCCGGCCTTGGGCGGGGCGACGATCAAGCCGCGCTGTCCCCGGCCGATGGGTACGAGCAGGTCGATGACGCGGGTGGACAGTTCCTCGGGGGTCGTTTCCAGCTTGAGCTGGCGATCCGGGAACTGGGGAACGAGCTCGTCGAACTTGGGCCGTTTTACGGCCTGGGCCGGCTCGAGGCCGTTGATGGCCTCAACCCGGATCAGCGTTCCGTAGCGTTCGTTTTCGCGCGGCGGGCGAGCCTTGCCCACGATGTAGTCGCCGGTGCGCAGCTGGAACTGCTTGATCAAGCCGGCGCTGACGATGACGCTGCGGGAATCGAGGTTGTAGACGTTGTCCTGGAGGAAGCCGTAGCCGTCGGGGCTGGTTTCCAGGTAGCCCTTGGCCAGGGAGAGCCCCTCGCCCTTGGCTTGGTGCTCCAGGACGGCCATGATGAGCTCGTCCTTGCCCAGCTTCTTGTAGTTCTTGATGCCCATCTGGGCAGCGAGCAGGTGCAGCTCGGGCAGGATCTTGGCGTTGAGCTCCTTGTAGGTTTGCGGGGTTTCGGTGGTGGTCTTCTTCTTGCTCATAATTCTTGCTTCGCCTTCTCCCAGTCGGCCAGGAAACGATCGATGCCGATCCGGGTGAGCGGGTGTTGGATCATGGCCATCAGCACCTTGTAGGGCACGGTGGCGATGTCCGCGCCAGCCAGCGCGGAGGACGTGACGTGCTGCGGATGCCGCACCGACGCGGCGATGATCTCGGTGTCGAGGTCGTGTACGTCGAAGATCTCGCGGATCGTCCGCACCAGTTCGACCCCGTCCCAGCCGATGTCGTCGATGCGGCCCAGGAAGGGGCTGACGTAACGGGCCCCGGCGCGGGCGGCCAGCAACGCTTGGTTGGCGGAAAAGACGAGGGTCATGTTGACCGCGACGCCCTCGTCGGCGAGCGCGCGGCAGGCCCGCAGCCCCGCCTCGGAGACGGGCAGCTTGACGACGACGTGCTCGTTCAGCGCGGCCAGCTCGCGGCCCTCGCGGATCATGCCCTCGGCGTCGCCGGCCAGGGCTTCCGCCGAAACCGGCCCCTGCACCAGGTCGGCGATCTCGCGCACGATCTCGGTAAAGCGGGCGTAGAAAGCAGCTTCGCTTTCGAAGCGCTCGCCGACCTCCCCCAGGGCCTTGGCGACCAGGCTGGGGTTGGTGGTCACGCCGTCCAGCACGCCCAGAGCGTGAACTTCACGGATCTCCTGCACGTTGGCGGTATCGAGGTATAACTTCATGAGGCTCCTTCTTCGTTTTCCTTGGAAAAACCGCTTGCGTGGTTTAACTTATTGTACCTGACGCGTGCGAGAACTTCAAGTTGCGGCTCGGGTGCGGTCTTTTGTAGGATGACGGCAGACCGCGGCCTACCGAGGGTGGATTATACCCTCCCCCCGCCGCGGTGTAAAGGCTGCGAAGGGGAAGCGAACGGAGCTCCCTCCACACAGCGAGCCGGGTAGGGTGCGAGCCGGCTGGAGGACCCGCAAGCCATCGCCCCGGAGCCGCGGGAAGAACGGCCTGCCGGCCCAGTAGAACCCGCCGGGTGCGCCCGTGACAGCGCGAACGAGGGCGTGGTCGGCTTCGCCGACCGGAAGCAGGGGGCAGGGTCTTCCCCGATTCCCACGGCCCGCCTCCCGCACCCGGCGAAGCCCCACGAAGCGCGGTGGTACCGCGGAGCCCAGGCTTCGTCCGCGCGCGCCCCTAGGGGCGCGCGCGGTTTTCGCATTAGGAGGACGTATGGCCGAAGAGCAGCTGTTCCAACCCGTCGAAGACGTGCACTTTCCCAAGCTCGAAGAGTCGGTGCTCGAGTTCTGGCGCACCCACCGGATCGTCGAGAAGAGCTTCGCGGCCAACGAAGGCTCCGAGCAGTACACTTTCTATGAAGGCCCCCCCACGGCCAACGGCCGCCCCGGCGTCCACCATGCCCAGGCCCGGAGCTATAAGGACCTGTTCCCGCGCTTCAAGCTGATGCAGGGCTACCACGTGCCCCGCAAGGCCGGCTGGGACACCCACGGCCTGCCGGTGGAGCTGGAGGTCGAAAAGAAGCTGGGGCTCAAGCACAAGCGCGAAATCGAGGCCTACGGGATCGACCGTTTCAACGAGGCCTGCCGCGCTTCGGTCTTCGAGTACGAAGGGGAGTGGCGCAAGTTCACCGAGCGCATCGCCTTCTGGGTGGATCTCGACCACGCCTACCGCACCCTCGACCCCGGCTACATCGAATCGGTCTGGTGGAGCCTGGGCGAGCTCTGGAAGAAAGACCTCCTCTACCGCGACTACAAGGTGGTCCCCTACTGCCCCCGCTGCGGTACGCCGCTCTCGAGCCACGAGGTGGCCCAGGGCTACGCCGAGATCACCGACCCTTCGGTCTACGTGCGTTTTCCCCTCAAGGACCCGGGAGCGGTCGGGCTACCGGGCCAGCGGGTGAGCCTGCTCGTCTGGACGACCACGCCCTGGACGCTGCCGGGCAACGCCGCCGCCGCGCTCAACCCGGAGTTCGACTACGCCGCCTTTCGTGTCGGTGACGAGGTGCTCGTTCTGGAGGAGGGGCTGGGGCGGAAGATCCTGGGCGAGGAAACCGAGGTGGTGCGCCGCTGGAAGGGCCGCGAGCTCGAAGGCCTCGACTACACGCCGCCCTTCGACTACGCACGCAGCGAGGTGCGCGCCTGGTACACCGTCCTGGGTGCGTACGTGACCAAAGACGACGGCACCGGCATCGTGCACCAGGCCCCGGCGTTCGGCGCCGAGGACATGGAGATCGCGCGCCGCTACGGGCTGCCGGTGCTGCGCACGGTCGACGACGAAGGCAAGCTGACCGTGGGTCCCTGGAAGGGCAGCTTCTTCCGCGAAGCCAACAAGGCGATCGTGCGCGACTTGCAGGAACGCGGCCTGCTCTTCAAGCGCGAGGACTACCTGCACAACTACCCCCACTGCTGGCGCTGCAAAACGCCGCTGATGTACTACGCCACCGAAACCTGGTTCATCAAGAACACCGCCTACAAGGACCGCCTGATCGAACTCAACGAGCAGATCCACTGGGTTCCCGATCACATCAAGCACGGCCGCTACGGCGACTGGCTCGAAAACCTGGTGGACTGGGCCCTCTCGCGCAACCGCTACTGGGGCACGCCGCTGCCCATCTGGGTCTGCGAGGACTGCGGCAAGGAAGAGCTGGTTCCCAGCTTCGGCGAGCTCGAGCGCCGCTGGGAGCGCCCCCTTCCCGCCGACTTCGACCCCCACCGCCCCCACGTGGACGCCATCGAGCTGACCTGCGAGGACTGCGGCGGCAAGATGAAGCGCGTCCCCTACGTAATCGACGTCTGGTACGACTCGGGATCCATGCCCTTCGCCCAGCACCACCACCCCTTTGAAAACCAGGAGGTCTTCGCGCGCAGCTTCCCCGCGGACTTCATCTCCGAAGGCATCGACCAGACGCGCGGCTGGTTCAACAGCCTGCACCAGCTGGGAACGATGCTCTTCGACTCGGTGGCGTTCAAGAACGTGATCTGCCACGGGCTGATGCTCGACGAGGCCGGACTCAAGATGTCGAAGTCGCGCGGCAACGTCGTGGACCCCTGGGAGATCCTCTCCGAGTTCGGCGCCGACGCCCTGCGCTGGTACGTCTACGTTTCGGCCCCCCCGGAGGCCAACCGCCGCTTCGGGCCCAATCTGGTGCGCGACGTGGTGCGCGACTACTTCCTGACCCTGTGGAACACCTACAAGTTCTTCGTGACCTACGCCAACCTTGACCGCCCCAACCTGGCCGACCCGCCTCCGGTGTCCCGGCGGCCCGAAATGGACCGCTGGCTCGTCGCCCGTCTCCAGAAGCTGGTGGCGCAGGTCACCGAGAGGCTCGAGGCCTACGACCCCACCGGCAGCGCCCGCGCGCTGCGCCGCTTCGTGGTCGAGGAGCTGTCCCAGTGGTACGTGCGCCGCAACCGCAGGCGCTTCTGGAAGAACGAGGACGCCGCCGACCGCGAGTCGGCCTACGCCACCCTTTGGGAGGCGCTGGTGACGGTTACCCACCTGACCGCGCCCTTCACCCCCTACCTGGCCGAAGCGCTCTACCAGAACCTGGTGCGCTCGGTGCGCGAAGACGCCGCCGAGTCGGTGCACCTCTCCCGCTGGCCCCAAACCCGCGCGGAGGTCCTGGAGGAGGACCTGGTGCGCTGGATGGACGCGGTGATCCGGATCGTGGACCTGGCCCGCGCGGCGCGGGCCAGGTGGGGGGTGAAGACCCGCATCCCCCTGCCGGAGCTGCTCGTCACCGCGCCGTCGGCCGAGGCGCGCGAAGGTCTGGAGCACTTCGCCACCGAGCTGGCGGACGAACTCAACGTCAAACGGGTGCGCGTAATCCGCCCCGACGAGCCGCTGCTGGGTTACCGGGTCAAGCCCAACCTGCCCAAGCTGGGCCCCAAGTACGGCGGCGAGCTGCCCCGGGTACGGGCGGCGCTGGCCGCCGCGGATCCCGCGGAGGTGGCCAGGGCGGTGCGCGAGGGGCACCCGGTCGAGCTTGAGGGCTTCACGCTGGAGCCCGACGAGGTCCTGGTGGAGGCGCTGGCCCCCGAGGGCTACGTCGCCCTGGAGCGGGAGGGCTACCTGGCGGCCCTTGACACCCGCTACGACGAGGCGCTCTACCTGGAAGGCCTGGCACGCGAGCTGGTCCGCACCCTGCAGCAGGCACGCAAGGAGATGGATCTGCACGTCGCCGACCGGATCCGTGTGGGCTACGAGGCGAGCGGCCGCTTCGCCGAGGCGCTTGCGCAATACGGCCGCTGGATCGCCGGGGAAACCCTGGCGCGCACGCTCGAGCACGGCCCGCTGGACGGGGCCTACGAAGCCCACCTGGAAGACGCCGAAGACGGCCGGGTGCGCTTCTGGATCCTGCGGGCCTGAGGGCCGGGCCGGCCCCGGCGCCCCGCTGCGCGGGGCGCCGGGGCGCTATCCGAAGATGGCGTGGAAGTAGAGGCCCTGGGCCCAGTCGAGCATGCGCGAGATGGGCCCGTTCAGCTGCATGTCGGCGATGATGAGCACGAAGGTGTAGAGCGCGTAGCGGTCGAGCTGCCAGATGAGCGGGTGGTAGCGCACCGGCAGCAACGCCATGAGGATGCGCGATCCGTCCAACGGAGGGACGGGGACCAGGTTGAACAGCGCCAGGATCAGGTTGATGAGCCCCGCGTAGAAGGCCACGAGGCTGAGCAACCCGGCCCAGCCCGCGGGCTGGCGCTCGACCAGGGCGTAGTACACCGCCTGGGGCTGCGACTCCTTGAGCGTATAGAGCAGGAAACCGAACAGGGCCGCGAGCGTCAGGTTCACGAGGATCCCGGCGACGGAAACCGCGAGCAACCCCGCGCGGTATGGGCGCAGACGCGCGGTATCGATGGGAACCGGCTTGGCCCAGCCCACACCCACGAAGAGCAGCAGCAGCACCCCCATGGGGTCGAGGTGGGCCAGCGGGTTGAGGGTGAGCCGCCCGCGGCGGCGGGCGGTATCGTCGCCGAACAGGTAGGCGGCAAGGCCGTGGCCGAGCTCGTGCAGGACCAGCGAAAAGGTCAGGACGCTGACGAGGACGGCGAAGGCCAGAGGATCTTGGGCGAGGAGCTGAATGAGCATGGCTACAATCCGATCAGGCGAAGCAGGGTCTGCAGCAGACCCATGAGGCCGGCCTGCACCGCACCCAGAACGCCGGTGTAGCTGAGCACCAGGAAGATCAAGATGAACCCGATCGGACCGTACGAGGCGAGCTGGTCCATGAAGCGTCGCGCCTCGTAGCTGCCCGTGGCGTAGATGGCGCGCGCGCCATCGAGCGGCGGGACCGGGAAGAGGAAGACGGCCGCCTCGATGACCATCACCGCGGCCGCAACCTGAAGCCCCAGGGCAATCTGATCGAGCGCCAGTGCGCGGGGCAGGAGGCCCGCGATCAGCAGGTAGACGAAGGCCGCGATAAGAAACCCTACCGGGCCCGCGAGCGCGACGACGAGGCCCTTCGATCCCTGCAGGCGGAAGGGAACGCTGCGGGGCCAGCCGAAGCCCAGGAGCGCGAGGAAAAGCAGGCCCAGAGGGTCGAGGTGGGTCTTGGCGTCGAGGGTCAGAAAACCCATCCGCCGCGGCAGCGTGTCGCCGTAGCGGTCGGCCAGCCAGGCCTGCACCAGGTTGTGCACGACCAGGCCGAACGCCGCAGCGGCGAAGGCGACGAGGAAGACGAGCGGCTGGCTAAGGTAGACGAGAAGTCCCATAGTCTTCCATTAGTTTACGGGCCAACGTGAGCTCTTCCTCATAGCAGCTCACCTCCCCGCGCGCCCGCGCCGCCTCCACTTCGCGCAGGATCCGGCCCACCAGAGGGCCCGGCTCCATGCCTAGCTCGAGCAGGTCGCGGCCGCGCAGTCGCCGCGTCGGCCGCCAGACCCACTCGGCGCGTTCGGGGTGCAGCGCCGCAAAGGCCACGGCGAGGGCGTCCCCCGCCTCGCGCAGGACCTCGGGCCGATCGGGCGGGTGCTCCAGCAGCGCGAGGTGGTTCAGGTAGCGCTGCGGCCAGCCGAAGCGGCGCACCAGCCGCCGCGGCTCCGGGGCGGCAAGCAGGAGCAGGTAGAGGTAGGCCTCGGGCGGGACCGAACGCTCCGGCTTCAAGGCCTCGAGTCGTTCGAGCGCGGCCCAAACCTCTTCTGTAGGAACGAAGCCGAACAGCGCTTCCAGCATCCCGTAGCGGTCGGCCAGACGCAGCACCCGCAAGGGGCTGGGCTCGCCCAGGGCCAGCATGAGCTCGCGGCGCAGCCGACTCGCCGCCGGCCGGCCGGGTGGCCGCTTTCGCAGCTCCTCGATCTGGCGCTCGGCCTCCGGGTGGAAGCGGAACCCCAGCCGCGCCGCCAAGCGCAGCCCGCGCAGCACCCGGCTGGGATCCTCGACGAAGCTCAGCGGGTGTAGGGGGCGCAGCATACGCGCCTGCAGGTCCTCGAGGCCACCAAAGGGGTCGATCAGGGCCTCGGGGCGGGGGGCGACACGGTAAGCCATCGCGTTCACGGTGAAGTCCCGGCGCGCGAGGTCGCGGTTCAGGGTGCTCGGCCGCACCTGGGGCAGCGCACCCGGGCTGGGGTACTCCTCCTCGCGCGCGGTGGCCAGGTCGACCTCCACCCCGGTGCCCAACCGAGCGTGCGCGGTGCCGAAGCTGTAGTGAACCCCGTAGCTCCCCCCGAAGCGGCGGGTGAGAAACCGCGCGACCTCGCCGGGGTCGAGCCCCTCGAGCACCAGGTCGACGTCGGGGCTGGACTCACCCAGAAGCGCGTCGCGCACCGCCCCGCCCACCAGGTAGACCGAACCCTCGGGAAAGGCCTCGGCCAGACTCCCGAGCACTTCGCGCACCCCCGCAGGAAGCCCCTCGCGTAGGCGTGCGACCCAGGCCTCCCGCTCGGGTGGGGGCATGCGGTAAAGGTCGGTGCGAGTAAAGATGCCCTTCGCACGGCCCTCGCCGTCGAGCACGAGTACCCGCCCCGCCCCTTCCTTCAGGGCGCGGCGCGCCTCCGAAAGCGGGGCGTCCTCGGGGAGCGTGCGCGGGACCGTAGCGAAGCCGCGCACCGCACCCGAGCCCATGCCGTAGCGGACGGCCCGCTCGAGGTCACGCCGCCGCACCACACCGATCACCCGCCCTTCCGCATCGGTCACCGGCAGCCCTCCGTAACCGCGCTGCCGCATGCGCACGAGGGCTTCCTCGGCGCTCAGTTCGCCGGGTACCGTTTCCACCGAACGGGTCATCACCTCGCCCAGGCGCGGCTCGGGGGCCAGGTACCGCACGAGCGCACGCTCCACTTCGGACAGGACCTCCTCCGGCGCATCGGAGGCGCGTGCGAAGGCTGCGCGGGCATGACCCCCGCCCTCGAAACGCTCGGCCAGCAGCCGGCCCACATCGAGCCGGCCCTTGCTGCGGGCGATGATCAAGGTCTGCCCGTCGAGGCGCAGCGCCATGAAGACCGCGTCCACCTCGTACAGGTCGATCAGGGTATGCGCCAGGGGTGCGAGCGCGGGGACGTAGCCTTCGTGTTCGCCCCAGGTCAGTGCAACCCGCAGCCCGCCGCGCTCGACGACCTGCAGATGCTGCATGAGGTCCGCGAGCATCGCCCGGGCCACGGGGTCGGGGTGGCTGCGCACCCAGTCGCGCACGGCCGTTAGGCCGGCGCCGTGTTCGAGCAGCCAGGCGCCCACCTCGAGGTCGGTGGCGGTGGTTCCCGGGTAGGTGAACCCACCGGTGTCCTCCCACAGCCCCGCATAGGCGAGGGTGGCGTCGCCGGGGTGCGGGGCGATCCCCCGCGCCCGAAGGATCTCTGCGATCACGGTGACGGTCGCCCCGAAGGGCCGCACCGCCCCCCCGCTCGCCGGCAGGTCGCCGGGGGCGCGGGGGTGGTGGTCGTAGACGACGAAGGGCACCTTCCCCACCAGGGCCTTGAACGGCCCGATCCGCTCGGGTCGGGCGGTGTCGCAGACGATGACGCGCTCCACCTCGTCGGGGTCCACCTCGTCCTCGTCGAGCAGCGCAAGGTGGTCGGCGAAGAGCCGGGCGACCTCGCGCACCCGCCCCTCAAGCCCACCCAGCCGTACGAGGCGCGCGCCGGGGTGCAGGTAGCGAGCCAGCACCATCGAACCCAGCGCGTCGAAGTCGAGGTTCTCGTGCCCGACGATGACGTCCACGGCAACCTCAGTCTACGCGAGGGGCTAACCCAGGGCGTAGAGCACCCGTTGCAACGCCTCGGGGTAATCCTTAGGGGCGAGGCCTCGCTTGTGCACGCGGAAACCCGGCGGGTAGCGGGTGGGTTCGACGGCGAACGGCAGGCCTCTCAGGGCCACGGCGTCGTAGTCGAGTGGCCAACGGCCGACCACGAGCTGCAGGTACGCGCCGTCCTCGGTGATCGAACGCACCCCCTTCTGTTCGGCCAGGACCCGGAGGCGGGCGAGCGCGAAGAAGGTCGCGGCCTCCTGCGGCGGTTCGCCGTAGCGCGCCTTGATCTCGCGCACGATGCGGGCCAGCTCCGCGAGCCCGCGGGCCTCGGCAAGGCGGCCATAGAGCCGGCTGCGCTCGCCGGCATCGGGGACATACGTCGGCGGGATGCGCGCGGAGACCGCGAGGTCGAGGGTGGTGTGCCTGGGCTTGGGGACTTCCTCACCCTTGAGCTTGCGGATCGCCTCCGCGAGCAGCTCGGTGTACACCTCGAAGCTGACGGCCTGAACGTGGCCGTGCTGCTGGGGCCCCAGGAGGTTGCCCACCCCGCGGATCTCCATGTCCTTCTCCGCGAGGCGGTGGCCGCTGCCCAGGTCGGTTAGGTCGGCCAGGGCGGCAAGCCGCCGCTCGGCGGCCTCGGTGAGCCGCGGGGGATGGAAGAGGTAGGCGTAGGCCTCGTGTTCGCGCCGACCGACGCGGCCGCGCAGCTGGTAGAGGCTCGCGAGGCCCAGGCGGTCGGCCCGCTCGATCAGGATGGTGTTGGCCTCGGGGATGTCGAGGCCCGACTCCACGATCGTCGTGGCCACGAGCAGATCGAAAGCGCCCCGGGCGAAGTGGCGCATCACCTCCTCGATCTCCCGGTCGGCCATGCGGCCGTGCACCACCCCGATCCGCGCTTCGGGCAGCAGGGTTTCCAGGTAACGGGCGCGCGCCTCGATGCTGGCGATGCGGTCGTGCACGTAGAAGGCCTTCCCTCCGCGCTCTATCTCGAAGAGGACGGCCTCGCGCACCAGCGCCGGGTCGAAGGGGGCGACGACGGTCTGGATCGGCTTGCGCCCTGGCGGCGGCGTCTGGATGCTGGAAACGTCCTTGAGCCCTACGAGCGCCTGGTAGAGGGTGCGCGGGATGGGCGTGGCCGAGAGGCTGAGGACGTCGAGGCCTTCGGCCATCTCCTTGATGCGCTCCTTCTGAGCCACGCCGAAGCGGTGCTCCTCGTCGACGATGAGCAGGCCGAGGTTCTTGAAGCGCACCCGCTCCGAGAGCAGCCGGTGGGTGCCGACCACGACATCGATGCGCCCCTCGGCGAGCCCTTCTTCGATCCGCCGCGCCTCGGCCTCGGAGGTGAAGCGCGAAAGCAGGGCTACCGCGACGGGAAGTTCGGCGTAGCGTTCGGCGAAGGTGCGGTGGTGCTGCTCGGCGAGGAGGGTCGTGGGCGCCAGGTAGGCGACCTGACGGCCGTGCCCCACCACCCGGTGGGCGGCGCGCAGGGCGATCTCGGTCTTGCCGAACCCCACGTCGCCGCTGACGAGCCGGTCCATGGGGTGGGGGGTTTCGAGGTCGCGCAGCACGTCTTCGAGCGCCCGCGCCTGGTCTTCGGTGAGCGTGTGGGGGAAGCCCGCTTCGATGAGGGGATCCCAGTCGGGCAGCGCGGGATAGGCCGTCCCCGGCGCCTGCTGACGGCGCGCGTAGAGGACGAGCAGGCGCTGGGCCAGGGCCTCGGCGTCGGCTTGGGCGCGCTCTTTGGCGCGCTGCCATTCCTTTTTGCCGAGGCTGGACAGCCGCGGCGGCTCGTCCGAGGTACCGGGGTGGCGGCGCAGCAGCGGCAGGTGTTCCACGGGAACGTAGAGCTGCCCCTCGCCTGCGTAACGCAGCACCAGGTAGTCGCGCACCGCGCCCAGCACCTCACGGTTCTCGAGGCCTTCGAAGCGGCCGATGCCGTGTTCGGGATGCACCAGGTAGTCGCCCACGGCCAGCGCCCCCGGGTCTTCCGGTGCCGCCTGGAGGACACGGCGGCCGCGCGTGTGGGCCGCCCCGCCGAAAGCGAAGAGCAGGGGCTCGGTCAGGTATACGGTTCGCTCCTCGCGGTGGACGAACCCGCCCTCGAAGGGGGCGGGCACCAGCTGCACCCCCGGCCGCTCCTCGACCGTGCGCAGGGTGGCCAGAGGCAGGTCCGCCAGGTAGCGTTCGCTCAGGTAGGCGCGCGTCCTTTCGTGGCGGTAGAAGAGGACGACCCGGAAACCCGCCTCGAGCCAGCTCCGCACGTCGGCGGCGAACCGTTCCAGACGGGCGCGGTAGGGAGGCAGCGGCTCGAATGCCGGCCGCTCCGTCGCGAGCTCGGGCCCGCCCGCACCGAAACTGACCAGCTCGCGGCCCGCGAGCACCTCCCACAGGGAACGGGGCAGCGTCGCGGGGCGGTCGAGGTAGACGGTTCCCGGAAACGCCGCGAGCGCCGGCGCGGTTTCGCCCGGACCGCGCCCTTCCCGCGGGGTGAGGACGGCGCGGCCAACCCGCTCGCCTTTTCGGAAGAGGGCCTCGATCGCATCACCGAAGAACTCGAGCCGCAGGTCGGCCACCTCCAACACCTCGCCGCGAACGGTGAACCCTCCCGGCTCGTCGCGGCGGTAACCGAGCCTATCGAGCTTGTCAAGGAGGCGGTCGCGCAGGAGGCGGTCGCCCTCGCGAAAGACCACCCGCCAGGCTTCGGGGTCGCGGGGGAACGGGCGCAGGG
>Ga0256841_1001928_pt1 | contig 17115 bp, 16 predicted proteins | sample 356308metaG_FD_185971 | JGI IMG/M metagenome (GOLD analysis project Ga0256841, IMG submission 185971) | Hydrothermal vent microbial communities from Mid Atlantic Ridge, Atlantic Ocean - 356-308 | ecosystem: Environmental > Aquatic > Marine > Hydrothermal vents | place: Atlantic Ocean: Mid... | reverse complement strand
GACAGACTCCTAGCCCGCTCATGTAGGCGAAGGCCAGCTCCGGCCGACCCCTTCCCCGACAGGCCGCGTTCCAACGCCCTCAGGTGACAAATATCGTCAGGTAGTGACGCAAACTGTAGCCCATTTCTCCCCGAACACGACACCGCCTCGTCGGACGCCGCGGCATGACGGGCCCCATATGGCGCAAAACGCCGGAAAAGCGTGAACCGCATCACGAAACCCCCTGTTTTGTCGACGTTGGCACTCCACTTGCTAATAATTCACCGACAACGGGAAATACCTCGGCCCCTAAAGAACCTGAGCAACAGGCCGAAGATAAATCCCGACCCTTTTCTACAACCTGGAGATACTCTAAATGAAGATGAAGAAACAGTCCGGTTTCACCCTGATCGAACTCATGATCGTGGTCGCGATCATCGCCATCCTGGCGGCCATTGCGATTCCGGCGTACAACAACTACATCAAACAGAGCAAGATCAATGCGTTGGTGGCCAATGTAAATGCTGCCCACAATCTGGTCAAAAACGAGGCGGCCAAGATCGCCGCGGGCGGCACCTGTGCAACCAGCATCATTGCCCGGTTGAATGATGGTGGCAAGCAAGCGATTGGTAACAATGGTACGCCCGCTTTTGCATCGACCGCTGCTGCAGGCGGCGCTGCTGCAGGTCAGGTGGGCATTGCTGGTCTGGATGCTACCGGTTGTCCGACCGTTGGCACAGCTATTACGGTTGATGCTACTGCGGTGAGCGGTACCGTAGCGGCCGACTATCCCGGTGGCGCTGTACCGACGGTGACTTTTACTCCTGAGTGATTGTCAGTTTGGTAGGGTGGGTATTGCCCGCCTGACACCGACAAAACGAACCCGGTCTCCATGACCGGGTTTTTTTATGGGGTTCCGCAACCCGCGTAGACTGGTAGGGTGGGCATTGCCCACCTGTCACCGGTAGGGGATTCGGGCTGCGATGGTGGGTGTTGCGGTATTGGCGTGTGGGGGTGCCGGGCCTGGGGTTTGGGTGGTTGTTGTGCAAAGGTGGGCGGCGCCCATCCTATGGGGGACGGAGGCTTGACTGGTTGGGAATTAGGCGCGTTACCGCAGCCAATGGGAGAGGTCGCGGCCGATCAGGTCTTGTAGTGATGTGATGTCGTCTCGGTAGAGGTCTATAAGATAGGCGCGTGCTTCGGCGCTCATCGTCGGCCGTTTAAGGTTGCTTTGGGTGACCTTGCTTTTCAACTGCTGGCGGTGTTTCTTTGGCACCAGAAGTTTCAAGGGTTTGAGTAGCCTGCTGGCGGCGCTTTTCCCCGCCAGCAGGTTCTGCAACCCGCGGTTTTTGGGGATGCCGGAGACGTTGTGGCGAATGGAGATGTCGGCCTGAAAACCGGAGTCGACTCCAAGGAAACGGTAGATGTCCTCGAGCGCGCCCAGGGTGTCGTTCTTCAGATCTTCATGGAGATAGACCTTGATCTGCCCCGTGTCGAACAAGTCGTAGTAGCGCTGGAGTTGCTGGCTGTAGTAGCCGAAGCCAAGGTAGTCCTCCCGGGGGATCCAGTCGCCGATGCGATGTCCTTCGATGTCGTGAATCGCCTTGTCGAATTCGTATTCCTGTTCATAGCCGCACTTGATGAAATGCAGGAAGTGGGAGAAGGCCCGTTCCGCGGGGTGCCGCAGCACGGCGATGAGCTTTGCGTCAGGAATGTATTTTTTTATGTTGCCCGGCGCATTGGGGTTGAAAAGGTAGGAAGGGGAGGCCTCGCCGATGGCGGTCTCGTTTTGTACGCCTTCGAAGAGCGCTTCATATTTTTCCAGCGTGTTGATGGTCTTCCTTAGTGCCGGATTGGTCGGGTCCCATTCCTGCCCGACCCAAGAGAAGAAACGGGGTTCCTTCTCAGGACTCATGTAGATCTGAGGGTGTTGTTCGAGGTAACGGTACAGTGCGGTCGTACCCGCCTTGGCGGCGCCGATGACAAGAAAATTGGGCAGTGTCATGGTGTGTTGTCCCGTGAGTGAATGCGTTCCTGGGTGTCGATTTACATGGATGAAAGAGGGTATCCGCTCTAGTAAAGGTTCGTGATAATAACTGTTTTACTGGGTAGAGTGCACCTGGGGCGTGAGGCCTGGATGTAGCGGCGGGCGCGTTCAGGATTGGATTCGCCCAGTAGGGCGGCCATCCTCTACTACCTGTCATCGGTGGAGGAACGGGGCTGATATGGTGGGCGGCGTTATGTGTTGTGGTGCAAAGGTGGGCGGTGCCCACCCTACGGGGGTGGGTATTGCGCGCCTTATGGGATGGTGCGGGGTGTATTCAGTCGAGCCCCAGTTTTTGCAGGCGGTAGCGCAGTGCGCGGAAGCTGATGCCGAGTTTTTTTGCGGCGGCGGTTTTGTTCCATCGCGTTTCTTCGAGGGCCTTGACGATGGTCTGGCGTTCGATGTTGGCGAGGTAATCCTCGAGGGACTGGCCATTGCCGGGTTCGGGCGGAGGCGTGTCGGAGGGGAGCGCTTCGCTGTCTTCGTTCAGTTGAAGGTCGTCGGTGTCGATGCGTTGTCCGTCGCACAGGGTGAGGGCGCGTTCGAGGATGTTTTCCAGTTCCCGTACGTTGCCGGGGAAGGGGTGGCGGGCGAGGCGCTGCATGGCCGCGTCGCTCAGTTCCGCGTGGGGCTCGCCGTTGCGTTGTGCGAGTCTTTCGAGGATGTGGGCGGTGAGCAGGGGGATGTCTTCGCGTCGCTCGCGCAGGGGTGGGATGTGCAGTTCGATGACGTTGATGCGGTAGAAGAGGTCCTGACGAAAGTCGCCCTGTTTGACCAGTTCGGCCAGGTCCTTGTGGGTGGCGCTGAGGATGCGCACGTCGATGGGGATCTCCTGTTGGCCGCCCACCGGCCGCACTGCCTTTTCCTGGATGGCGCGCAGCAGCTTGACCTGCATGGGCATGGGCAGGTCGGCCACTTCGTCGAGGAACAGGGTGCCGCCTTCGGCCTCCTGGAACAGGCCGGGCTTGTCGGCCACTGCGCCGGTGAAGCTGCCTTTCTTGTGGCCGAAGAATTCGCTCTCCATCAGTTCCTGCGGGATGGCGCCGCAGTTGACGGCGACGAAGGGGTGGTCGGCGCGCGGGCCAAGGCGGTGGATGAGGCGTGCGGCCACCTCCTTGCCGGTGCCGGATTCGCCGCTAATGTAGACCGGCGCCTGACTGCGCGCCAATTTGGTGGTCATGCGGCGGATGCGTTCGATGACGGCGGATTGGCCGAGCAGTCCCTGCTGGGCCGGGGCATGGGTTTTCGGGTCCGCGCCGGTTTTTTCCAGTTTGAGCGCCGTCTCCACCAGGGTGCGCAGGATCTTCAGGTCCACCGGCTTGGAGACGAAGTCGAAGGCGCCGGCCTTTAGCGCTTCCACCGCCAGTTCCATGTTGCCGTGGGCGGTGATGACCGCCACCGGGAGTTCGGGGTGATGTTCGCCGATGTGGCGCACGAGGTCGATGCCGCTGCCGTCGGGCAGGCGCATGTCGGTGAGGCAGAGGTCGAAATTGGCCCGGGTCAGCCAGTGGCGCGCTTCCGCCAGATCAGCGGCGGCGCGGGTGTCGATCCGCATGCGGCCGAGGGTGATCTCCAGCAATTCGCGGATGTCCGGTTCGTCGTCGACGATGAGGGCGGTGGCCTGGGTCATGGGCTTTCGCTCCCCTCGTCGTCTGCTGTGGGCAGGTGGATGCGAAAGCAACTGCCGCCGGCGGGGATGGGGATGTATTCGAGATGGCCTCGGTTCATTTCACACAACTCCTTCGCCACATAAAGTCCCAGGCCGGTGCCGTTGCTGCGGCGGGTGAAGAAGGGTTCGAAGATCTGCCGCGTCTCTTCCGGCGTGATGCCCGGGCCATTGTCGATAATGTCGATGAACGCGCCGTCGCCGTCCGGGGCGACACCCCCGATGATGCGCACCCGGGTCCGTTCCGCCTGGTCGCTGTGGATGAGGGCATTTTCGCATAGATTGGTGAGGATTTGGTGCAACTGAGAGGGGTCGGCCAGGACCTTGATTGTTTCCGGCGCCACGTGTACCTGGAGCGCGTCTCCCTCGACACCCTGTTGGCGGCGGAATTCGTCGCCAAATTCGTCGAGCCAGGGTTTCAGCGCCAGGTCGCGTGATGTGGCGGGGGAGCGCCGGGAGAGCTGCAGCACGTTTTCGATAATGGCGTTGACGCGCCCGGTGTTGGTGGAGATGATCTCGGTGAGCCGCTGATCGGAGGCGGTGAGGTCGGGGGACTCGGCCAGCAGCTGACCGGCGTGGCCGATGGCGCCGAGGGGATTGCGGATCTCGTGGGCGATGCTGGCGGTGAGGCGGCCCAGTGAGGCCAGTTTCATCTGCTGTGCCTGGCGGGTGACCACCGAGCTGTCTTCAAGAAAGACCAGGGTGCCAGTGGCCCGCTCGCGGCCCAGGGTGGTGAAGCTGGGGCGCAGTTCCTTGCCGTCGGCGGTGGCGCGGAAGGGGGTGATCTCGGCCTGGGGTTCCCTGCGCCACCTCTCCAGCCGTTGCCGCAGTTCGGGGGAGACGGCGTCTAGGCCTGCGCCGGCGCGTACCGGTGGCATGCCAAGCAGGCGCCAGGCGGTGTCATTCATGAGTCGAATGCGCTGCTGGTTGTCCACCACCAGCACACCGGTCTGCATGTGCTGGATGATGTAGTCGTTGAGCTGGGCGAGGTTGGCGAGGTCCAGTTCCCGCTGGCTGACCCGTTCCTCGCTGGCACGCAATTGCAGCGACAGGCGGTGGGCGAGGATGGCGATGGCGAAGAACAGCGCGCCGAGCAGCCCCGCCTGGGAATAGGAGGTGGCGCCGATACCCGAGTGCAGGTGGGTGTAGACCTGCTCTGTGAGCACCGCGAGGGTGGCCAGCGCCGCCAGAAGCAGCGCGCTGCGGCCGGTCATCAGCAGGGTCCCGATGGCGATGGAGACGGCGAGCAGGATACCCAGTCCGCTGCCAATTCCACCGCTGGCGTGCATGATCAGGACGCCGGCGATGATGTCGCTGAAGACCATCATGTCTGCCTGTATCTCAGGCGCCGGCCGGCGCCGGAGCAGGAGGATGGCGCCGGCCATCATGGTCAGCAGATAGGCGAGTGTGGTGGTCTCGAACAGCGCCGGTCCCGTACCGCCCAGATAGGGCGGCCCGCCCTTGAGGCTGTAGAGCAGGATCAGCCCGGTCACCAGCAGCAGCCGGAACAGCCAGAACAACCACAGGGCGCGCCAGCGGTTTTCGGGGTCGGCGGGGGGGCGGCGGGGTGAGCTCATAAGTGGTTTGGGCAGGGTGTGTCCACGTCCAGCCGTGTTTTTCTCCAAGATATCGATGCTATTAACCCGGCAACACTATATATCGTATTCAGCCGTGATCGTATTCAGCCGTGGCGTGCCGGTTCGCAGCAAGGCGGCCCATCGCCGCTGTAGCCACCCTACAGCAAGATGGGGCAACGCAGTCTGCGGGCCGGCACGCCACGGCTGAATACGATATATAGTGTTGCCGGGTTAATATTTTGCGAAACATACGCATGGTTTCGGTCGCTAGCCTTTCCTGCTGCGGCCCTTCTCACGGTGTGCCTTGCAGCAGTAGTGTTTGCCGTGCCGCTCGAACGCTTCGGATTTGGGAAGGTACATGCCGCAGGCGTCGCAGCGCACCGTATCCACCTTTTTCGACGGCTTCTCGTTCCCGGGCGGGTGCAGTTGGCGGTAGGCCCGGCGCACCAGGTGGATCACCAGCAGGATGCCGAGAATGAGGATGAGGGAACGTAGGCCCATGGGCAGTGGTCTTTGTCGTTTGTGGCGTATTTCTGGTCTAATGTTGCGAATGATACATGGCCCCGGAAGAAAATTCCGGCAGTAAGGGGGAGTCATGAACCTGCACGAGTATCAGTCCAAGACGCTCTTTGGCCGCTATGGCATCGCTGTGCCGGCCGGGACAGCGGTCGCCTCCGTGGCCGAAGTGGCGCCCGCCTTGGCGGAGCTGGGCGGCGGGGACTGGGTGGTCAAGGCCCAGATCCACGCCGGTGGCCGTGGCAAGGCGGGCGGGGTGGTCAGGGTTGCCAGCAGCGCCGAAGCGGAGGCCGCCGCGCAGCGCCTGTTGGGCAGCCGCTTGATCACCCGGCAGACAGGATTCGACGGCCTGCCGGTGAACACCCTGTTGATCGAGCGCAGCACCGACATCGCCCGCGAACTCTATCTCAGCGTATTGATCGATCGCGGCCGCAAGCGGGTGGTGTTCATGGCCTCCGCCGAGGGGGGGATGGATATCGAGGAGGTGGCGGCATCGACGCCGGAACGGATCCTCACCACCGTCGTGGATCCGGTTGCGGGGCTGCAACCCTGGCAATCCCGCTGTTTTGCCTTCGATCTCGGCCTGCAAGGTGAGGCCCGGCGTGAACTGCACGCGATCATGACGGGTCTCTACCGGCTGTTCATGGAGTGCGATGCCAGCCTGGTGGAGATCAATCCCCTGGTGGTCACAGGGGAGGGTCACCTGCTGGCGTTGGATGCCAAGATCAATCTGGACGACAACGCCCTCTATCGTCACCCCGATCTGCGCGCCATGCGCGACCTCAGTCAGGAGGACCCGCGCGAGGCGGCGGCGCGCGAGCACGATCTTAACTACATCAGCCTCGAAGGCGATATCGGTTGCATGGTCAATGGCGCCGGTCTGGCGATGGCCACTATGGACCTGGTGAAACTCTGTGGCGGCCGGCCCGCCAACTTCCTCGACGTGGGCGGCGCCGCCACGGCGGAACGGGTGGCGGAGGCGTTCAAGTTGATCCTTTCCGACAAGGGTGTCAAGGCAGTGCTGGTGAATATCTTTGGTGGCATCGTGCGCTGTGATCTCATCGCCGAGGGCATCATCGCGGCGGTGCGCGAGGTGGGGATCGGGGTGCCGGTGGTGGTGCGGTTGGAGGGCACCAACGCGGAACAGGGCCTGGCGTTGCTCAACGGCAGCGGCCTTACGCTGGAGACGGCGGAAGATCTCACCGAGGCGGCGGAGCGCGCCGTTGCCGCGGCAAAGAGGAGCGGGTGAGGGTATGGGCATTTTGATCGACAAAGAGACGCGGGTCATCTGTCAAGGCTTCACCGGCCGGCAGGGCACCTTCCATTCCGAGCAGGCCATTGCCTACGGCACCCGGATGGTGGGCGGCGTGACGCCGGGCAAGGGTGGGCAGACCCACCTGGGGCTGCCGGTGTTCAACACGGTACACGAGGCGGTGCGTGAAACCGGCGCCGATGCCAGCATGATCTACGTCCCCGCCGCCTTCGCCGCCGACGCCATCCTGGAGGCGGCGGATGCCGGCATCGGCGTCATCGTCTGCATCACCGAGGGCATCCCGGTGCTGGACATGCTGCGGGTGAAAGTGGCGATGGAGCACTACGACTCCAGTCTCATCGGTCCCAACTGTCCCGGCATCATCACCCCCGGCGCCTGCAAGATCGGCATCATGCCGGGCGACATCCACCGCCCGGGCAGCGTGGGGATCGTCTCCCGTTCCGGCACCCTGACCTACGAAGCGGTCTACCAGACCACCCGCGCCGGCCTGGGGCAGAGCACCTGTGTCGGTATCGGCGGCGACCCCATACAGGGGATGAATTTCATGGACTGCCTGGAGCTTTTTGAAGAAGACCCCCAGACCGAGGGCATCATCATGGTGGGCGAGATCGGCGGCAGCGCCGAAGAGGATGCGGCGCGCTATATCGACGCCTATGTCAGCAAACCGGTGGTGGCCTACATCGCCGGAGTGACGGCCCCCCCCGGCAAGCGCATGGGCCACGCCGGGGCGATCGTGAGCGGTGGCGCGGGCACCGCCGAAGGCAAATACGCGGCCCTGGAAGCCGCCGGCGTCGTCACCGTGCGTTCGCCCGCGGCCATGGGGCTGCGCATTGCCGAACTGATGGGCGGGGAGGACGAATGACGCTGCGCATCGTCATGGCCCAGCTCGACATGCGGGTGGGCGATGTCTTTGGCAATGCGGCCAAGGTGAAGCAGGCGGCGATCACCGCCCGCGACGAACAGCGGGCCCATGCCATCGTTTTTCCCGAACTGACCCTCACCGGCTATCCGCCCGAGGATCTGCTGCTGCGTCCGGAGCTGACCGAGCGCGTTGAGACCGCGCTGGCGGGGCTGTGCGCGGACATCGGCGGTATCGATGTGGTGGTGGGCTACCCAAGACGCAGAGAGGATCATCTCTACAACGCGGCGGGAGTGATCCGCGATGGCGCCATCGTGGGCGAATACCACAAGGCGCTGCTGCCCAACTACAGCGTATTCGACGAGAAACGCTACTTCGACCCCGGCGGTGCCCCATGCGTGGTGGAGATGCAGGGCATACCGGTGGGCATCACCATCTGCGAGGATATCTGGTACGCCGAGCCCGCTGCTCGCGCCGCCGATGCCGGGGCGTGCCTGCTGCTCAACCTGAATGCCTCGCCCTACCACCGTGGCAAGGCCCCCGAACGCGAGGCGTTGGTCTCCAAGCGGGCGCGGGAGACGGGGCTCGCCATTCTGTACGTCAACCTGGTGGGGGGGCAGGACGAGCTGGTGTTCGACGGCGGCTCCTTCGTGGTGGACGCCCAGGGCGAACTGACCCGGCGGTGCCGTTATTTCGAGGAAGAGACGGCGCTGGTGGAGATCAGCGAAGAGGCGCGGCCGCAACCCCTCGCAGGCCCGATCGAGGCGCATCCGCCGGAAGAGGAGGCGATCTATCGCGCCATCTGCCTCGGTGTCCGCGACTATGTGCACAAGAATGGCTTCAAGGGCGCGGTGCTGGGACTATCCGGCGGCATCGACTCCGCGCTGACGCTGGCCATCGCGGTGGATGCCCTCGGCGCGGAGCAGGTGGAGGCGGTGATGATGCCCTCTCGCTACACCGCCGCCATGAGCAACGACGATGCGGCGGAGCAGGCGCGCATCCTGGGCGTGGAGCATCGGGTCATCCCCATCGAACCCGCCTTCGAGACCTTCCTCGACATGTTGAAAGAGGAATTTGACGCCCTGCCGCCGGATACCACCGAGGAGAACATCCAGGCCCGCTGCCGTGGCATCGTGCTAATGGCGATCAGCAACAAAAAGGGCAAGATCCTGCTCAGCACCGGCAACAAGAGCGAGATGTCGGTGGGCTACGCCACCCTCTATGGCGACATGGCGGGCGGCTTCGCCCCCATCAAGGATGTGCCCAAGACCCTCGTCTACCGGCTGGCCCGCTGGGTCAACCGGGCACGGACGATCATCCCCGAGCGGGTCATCGAGCGCCCGCCCTCCGCCGAACTGCGGCCCGATCAAAAGGATACCGACAGCTTGCCGCCTTACGACATCCTGGACGAGATCCTCGAACAGTACATCGTCATGGACCGCAGCGTGGACCGCATCATCGAGATGGGCTTCGATCCCGATACGGTCCGCCGCGTCACCCGCATGGTGGACCGCAACGAATACAAACGGCGCCAGGCCCCCCCGGGCGTGCGCATCACCCGCCGCGCCTTCGGTCGCGATCGGCGCTATCCCATCACCAGCGGGTTTTGATTCAGGAGAGGCTCACCTCTGACGTGTAACCTGTTAAACTCATTACTTATCGGGCTCAACCATCAAGGGGAAAAGCAATGAAAAAAGTGGATGCCATCATCAAGCCCTTCAAGCTCGAGGACGTGCGCGAGGCCTTGTCCGCGCTCGGCATCACCGGCATGACGGCCACGGAGGTCAAGGGATTTGGCCGTCAGAAGGGGCACACGGAACTCTATCGCGGGGCGGAGTATGTGGTGGATTTCCTGCCCAAGGTGAAGATCGAGTTAGTGGTCAAGTCAGAGCAGCTCGACGCCTGCGTGGAGGCCATCATCAACGCGGCGCGCACCGGCAAGATCGGCGATGGCAAGATCTTTGTCAGCAACGTGGAAAAGGTGGTGCGTATACGCACCGGCGAAGAGGACGAGGCAGCGATCTGAGGCCGGTCGTTTCGCGGTGCCGGACGTCGGTCAGTTCCTGTCGAACCCGATATAGTCCCATATCCGCCGCAGCAGGCTTCTTTCTCGGTCGGGTTCCTGTTCTACCGCCAGCCTGCCCTTGGTTTCGTTGAGTTTCAGCACGCGGCGGGCGTCCGCCGCCAGGTCGTTCATCCCCAGTTTGGCGTAGGCGTCGGCCATGATCTCCAGCGCGGGCCTCACCGCGGTGGTGCGCTCGAACCTCTCCACCACGTCTTTTGCACGATTTGCGGCGGCCAACCAGGCGCCTTTCTTCATATAGTACCGGGCTACGTGGAGTTGGTACTTGGCCAGGTTGTTGCGCAGGTAGACGAGACGCTGACGCGCGTCCTTGGCGTACTTGCTGTTGGGGAACTTCTTCAGCAGTACAACGAAGTCCTTGAAGGCATCGAGGGCGGCGCCCGCATCGCGTTGTGACGGGTCGGTGGGAACGTAGCGGTCGAGGAAGCCGACACTGCGGTTGTAGTTCACCAGCCCTTTCATGTAGTAGGCGTAGTCCACATGGGGATCGCGGGGGTGTAACTTAATGAAACGGTCGAGCGCGGCCAGCGCGGATTCGGGTTCGTCATCCTTATAATAGGCGTACGCCACGTCGAGTTGCGATTGCAAGGCATACTTGCCGAAGGGATAGCGGGCTTCGAGGCCCTCGAAATAACGAATGGCCGTCTGATAATTGCCGTCCGCCATGGCGGCCTTGGCCTCGGAATAGAACTTGGAGGCGCTCCAGTCCCGGGTTTCGTCCTCCTGTTCGGGGGGCGATGCGCAGGCCGACAACACGCCAATGACGATCAAGGGCAGAACAAAACGATAGATACGCATGATGAGCAATAAAATCCTGGATGGACCGGGAGTATACCTCAAACAGGCCGGGAGGTGCCGGCCGCTGTCCCGGCATGCATGAGCCGTCGCAGAGCGGGCGGGCGCGGGTGGCGCGGTTGCGCGCCGAAGTGCCGCAGGAGCACGCCGGGATGCGCCTGGACCAGTCCCTTGCCGCCCTGTTTCCCGATTTCTCCCGCAGCCGACTGCAACAGTGGATCAAGGCCGGGCAGGTGCGGGTCGACGGGGCGTGCTGGCGGACGCGGGACAAGGTGGCGGGTGGCGAGCAGGTGGCGCTGGAGGCGGTGTTCGACGCGCAGGTGGCCTGTATGCCCGAGGCCATCCCACTGGATATTGTCTATCGGGACGCATCCCTGCTTGTGATTGACAAGCCGGCAGGCCTGGTGGTGCACCCGGCGGCGGGCCATCCGGCCGGGACCTTGCAGAACGCGCTGCTGCACCTCGACCCGAAGGCGGCGGAGTTGCCCCGCGCCGGCATCGTCCACCGGCTGGACAAGGAGACCAGCGGGCTGATGGTGGTGGCGCGGACCCAGGCGGCGCACAGGTCGCTGGTGGCGCAGATCCAGGCGCGTACGGTCAAGCGGGAATACCTGGCCGTGGCGACAGGTGTGATGACCGCGGGTGGCTGCGTGGATGCGCCTGTCGGCCGCCATCCGGTGAGCCGTAAACGGATGGCGGTGGTGCCCAACGGCAAGCCCGCGGTGACTCACTACCGCGTGCTGGAGCGCTACCGTGGCCACACTCTGCTGCGGGTCAGGCTGGAGACGGGGCGTACCCACCAGATCCGCGTCCATATGGCCCATCTCCGCTATCCACTGGCGGGCGATCCCGTCTATGGAGGGCGACTGCGGCTGCCCGCCGGGGCATCGCCCGCGCTGGTGGAGTCACTGCGCGGTTTCAAGCGCCAGGCGCTGCATGCGGCGGCGCTGGCCCTGACACACCCGCAGAGCGGCGAGGACATGGCATGGTCGGTCCCGCCGCCGGCCGACCTGACGGCGCTGATCGACGCCCTGCGTGAGGACGCCGGCGTATGAACGACTGGATCGTTCCGGACTGGCCCGCGCCTGCAAGGGTCAAGGCACTGATCACCACGCGCAACGGCGGCGTCAGCCCACCGCCCTTCGACACCCTCAATCTGGCAACCCATGTGGGTGACGACCCGGCGGCAGTGGCCCGTAACCGCGCCAGGCTGCGCCGCGAGGCCACGCTGCCCGCGGAGCCCCGTTGGTTGGATCAGGTACACGGCCGCTTGGTGGCGGATCTCGATGGCGAAGCGCCGCCATGCTGTGCCGATGCGGCGGTGACATCGACCCCTGGCGAGGTGTGCGCGGTGCTCACCGCCGACTGTCTGCCGGTGTTGCTGTGCGATCGGGCGGGACGTCGGGTGGCGGCGGCGCATGCCGGCTGGCGGGGGCTGTGCGGGGGGGTGATCGAGGCGGCGGTGAAGGCGTTGGGTGTGGAAGGCGGGGCCGTGATGGCATGGCTGGGGCCCGCCATTGGGCCTGGGGCCTTCGAAGTGGGCGATGAGGTGCGCGCGGCCTTCGTGGACGTGGACCCCGCCGCGGCCGTGGCTTTCAGTCCCGCGGGCGGCGGCCACTGGCGGGCGGACCTCTACCGCCTCGCTCGTCAGCGCCTGGCCGATTGCGGGGTGGGCTTCGTGGGTGGCGGTGGATACTGTACAGTAACGGAGGCCGACCGTTTCTTCTCTTACCGGCGGGACGGTCGCACCGGGCGCATGGCGTCGCTGATCTGGATCGGCTTCCCTCCACACGGGGAAGGGCAACAATGATAGCGTTCGCGACTGGGGCGGAGAGGTGACATGATGAACGACTGGCTGATGCTGACACTGATCGGAGCGGATCGTCCGGGGATCGTGGCGCGGGTGACGGACACCCTCTACCGCGCCGGCTGGACCCTGGGCGAGGCCTCTATGATGCGCCTTGGCGGTAACTTCGCCATCATGATGATGGTTCGGGGCGGCGAGGCGGACGACCTGGAGGCGTTGCTGGAGCCGGTAGCCGATGCGCTGGGGTTGCGGCTGCACGTGGACGCCATCGCCGGCGGGCTGCACCGGCACATGATCCCCAACTACCAGGTGCGCGTCTCCGGGGCCGATCGCGCCGGGATCGTGGCGCAGGTGACGGGGGCGTTGGCGGAGGCGGGATTCAATATCCTCGATCTGGAGTCCGACGTGGCGGGCGACGAGGCCAATCCCGTCTATGTCATGACCATCCAGGGCGATTCCGATCAGCCGCTGGAGGTGTTGCGGAAGGCGCTCGAAACCGCGGGCGGGGGGGATGTGGAGGTCAGCATCTCGCCCATCGACACCCTCATCGGCTGACGCCGTGGCGGTGCTCGACATCCTCACGGCGCCCGATCCGCGCCTCAAAGCGGTCTCCGCGCCGGTGGAGCGGTTCGATGACGCGTTGCGCGCCTTCATCGACGACCTGGAGGCGACCCGGCGGGCCGGACCTGCGGCGGTGGGCATCGCTGCGCCCCAGGTGGGGCGGCTGCAGCGCATTGTCATCGTGGATGTCTCCGGTATGCGGCGGCCGGTCCCGAACCATGGCCATCTGGTGCTGGTCAATCCCGAGATCACCCACTGGGAGGGGTTCGAACTCGGCCGCGAAGGGTGTCTCTCGGTGCCCGACTATACCGGCAACGTGATCCGCGCCGAGCGCATTCGGCTGACCGCCCAGGACCCGTTCGGCGAACCCCTGGCATTCGAGATGGAGGGCTTCGAGGCGCGTGCGGTGCAGCATGAGGTGGACCATCTCGATGGTCTGCTGTTTCTCGACCGGTTAGTGAGCCGCCGCACCGACCTGTTTCGGCGCAAGAACTATCGATGAACACGTGGGATGTTGGACTGTTGGTGGTTGGCGTGCTCCTGGTGTCTTGGGGGCTGTGGTTGCTGGATCGCGCGTGCCGACACGCCAATCGCACCGATTGGGGCAACCCCTGGCTCAACCGGCTCGAAGGCCTCAACCGTATCTTTTGCATGCGCTATCATCGGCTCAATGCCACCGGGCTCCGCCTGCCTGCGGAAGGGCCGGTGATCGTGGCGGCCAATCACATTTCGGGGCTCGATCCCATGCTGCTGGTGGCCTCGGCGCGCCGGCCTCTGCGTTTCCTCATCGCCCGTGAGCAGTATGAACGGTTCGGTTTGCAGTGGTTGTTCCGGGCCATGGGGTGCATTCCGGTGGATCGCCGTGGGCGGCCTGAACGGGCGATGCTGGCGGCGGTGCGGGCGCTGGAGCGGGGCGAGGCGGTGGCGCTCTTTCCCCATGGCCGGATCCATTTGCCCGATGAGCCGCCGCTGCGCCTCAAGGGCGGTGCGGTGCGGCTCGCAAGGTTGGTGAACTGTCCCATCACGCCGGCGCGCATCAGCGGCGTGAGCGCCCCGGGGACCATCTTCATGGCGGTACTGTTGCGCAGCCATGCCCGGGTGAAGAGCTTCCATCCCATCACCGTCGAGGGGCGTGACGAAAAGGAGGTGTTGGAGGCGTTGGCGGCGATCATCGAAGGCAGGGGACAGGCGGGTTGAAATGCTGGCCCGCGCCCCCCATGTGAAGCATAACTCAAAAAGATTCGGAGAGATTTCCCATGCGAATGGACAAGTTGACCAGTAAATTCCAGATGGCGCTGGCGGATGCCCAGAGCCTGGCGGTGGGCCGCGACCACCAGTTCATCGAGCCGGCGCATCTGATGATGGCGCTGCTCGACCAGGAAGGGGGCACGGTGCGTCATCTGCTCACCCAGGCGGATGTAAACGTCAACCTGCTGCGTTCCGGGTTGGGCGAACAGCTCGATCGCCTGCCCCAGGTGGAGGGTGCCGCGGGCGAGGTCCACATCTCCAATGATCTCGGCCGGCTGCTCAACGTCACCGACAAGCTCGCTCAGCAACGCAACGACCAGTACATCTCCTCGGAGCTGTTCGTCCTCGCTGCGGTGGAGGACAAGGGAGCGCTCGGCGAGCTGCTGCGCAAGGCGGGCGCCACCAAGGGGGTGATCGAGCAGGCCATCGAGAAGATGCGCGGTGGCCAGACGGTGGACGATCCCAACGCCGAGGAGCAGCGTCAGGCGCTGGAAAAGTACACCATCGACCTCACCGAACGGGCCGAGCAGGGCAAGCTCGACCCGGTGATCGGTCGCGACGACGAGATCCGCCGCACCGTCCAGGTGCTGCAACGGCGGACCAAGAACAACCCGGTGCTGATCGGCGAGCCCGGTGTGGGCAAGACCGCCATCGTGGAAGGGCTGGCGCAGCGCATCGTCAACGGAGAGGTGCCCGAGGGCCTGAAGAGCAAGCGGTTGCTCTCCCTGGACATGGCGGCGTTGATTGCGGGCGCCAAGTTCCGTGGCGAGTTCGAGGAGCGGCTGAAGGCGGTGCTCAACGACATCGCCAAGGCGGAAGGTCAGATCATCCTCTTCATCGACGAACTGCACACCATGGTGGGTGCGGGCAAGGCCGAGGGCGCGATGGACGCCGGCAACATGCTCAAGCCGGCCCTGGCGCGTGGCGAGCTGCATTGCGTCGGCGCCACCACCCTCGACGAGTACCGTCAGTACATCGAGAAAGACGCCGCTCTGGAGCGTCGTTTTCAGAAGGTGATCGTGGATGAGCCGTCGGTGGAGGACACCATCGCCATCCTGCGCGGCCTCAAGGAGCGCTACGAGGTGCACCATGGGGTGGAGATCACCGATCCGGCGATCATCGCCGCGGCCACTTTGTCGCACCGCTACATCACCGACCGGCAGTTGCCGGACAAGGCAATCGACCTGATCGACGAGGCGGCCTCCCAGATTCGCATGGAGATCGACTCCATGCCGGAGGAGATGGACAAGCTCGACCGCCGTCTGATCCAGCTTAAGATGGAACGCGAGGCGCTGAAGAAGGAGACCGACGAGGCCTCCAAGAAACGTCTGGCCGATCTGGAGGCAGAGATCGACAAGCTGGAGCGCGAGTTCTCCGATCTCGAAGAGATCTGGAAATCGGAGAAGGCCTCGCTGCAAGGGGCCACCCACATCAAGGAGGAACTGGAGCGCGCCAAGATCGAACTGGAGGCGGCCCGCCGCGCCGGTGATCTCCAGCGCATGTCCGAGATCCAGTATGGCCGTATCCCCGAGCTGGAGAAGCAGCTTGCGGCGGCGCAGGAGGCCGAGACCAAAGAGACCAAGCTGGTGCGCAATAAAGTCACCGACGAGGAGATCGCCCAAGTGGTCTCCAAGTGGACTGGCATCCCGGTGAGCAAGATGCTCGAAGGTGAGAAGGAGAAGCTGCTGCATATGGAAGAGAACATCACCAAGCGTGTGGTGGGTCAGGACGAGGCGGTGCGCGCCGTCTCCAACGCCATCCGACGTTCCCGCGCCGGGCTGTCCGATCCCAACCGCCCGAACGGTTCCTTCCTGTTCCTCGGCCCCACCGGTGTGGGCAAGACCGAGTTGTGCAAGGCGTTGGCGGAGTTCCTGTTCGACACCGAGGAGGCCATGGTGCGCATCGACATGTCGGAGTTCATGGAGAAGCACTCGGTGGCGCGGTTGATCGGCGCGCCCCCTGGCTATGTGGGTTATGAAGAGGGCGGCTATCTCACCGAGGCGGTGCGGCGCAAGCCCTACAGCGTGATCCTGATGGACGAGGTGGAGAAGGCCCATCCGGACGTGTTCAACGTGCTGCTGCAGGTGCTCGACGACGGCCGCCTGACCGACGGCCAGGGACGCACCGTGGACTTCCGCAACACGGTCATCGTCATGACCTCGAACCTCGGTTCGCAGCTCATCCAGGAGATGGCGCGCACCGGTGACTACGAGGCGATGAAGACCGCGGTGATGGAGGTAGTGGGACAGCACTTCCGCCCCGAGTTCATCAACCGTGTGGACGAGGCAGTGGTATTCCACCCGCTCGGCAAGGAGCAGATCCGCAAGATCACCGAGATCCAGATCGGTTACCTGCGCGACCGGTTGCGGGAACGCGACATGGATATGGAGGTCACCGAGGCGGCCCTCGACCTGCTCGGCGAGGCGGGATTCGATCCCGTATACGGCGCGCGGCCGCTCAAGCGGGCGATCCAGCACGAGTTGGAGAATCCGCTGGCCCAGCAGATCCTGGCTGGCCAGTTCGGCCCCGGCGATGTGATCCACGTCGACGTGGCGGGCGACGGCCTCACCTTCAGCAAGGCGGCGGCCCCGGCCAGCGCGGCCTGATAAGGCTCAAGGTCGAGCAGAGAAAGCCCCCGGCTTCGGCCGGGGTTTTTTTTGTAGTCCTCGAGGAGCCTGTCGGGTTTAGGAGATCGTTGCGAGCATGG
>Ga0256841_1001927_pt1 | contig 17116 bp, 19 predicted proteins | sample 356308metaG_FD_185971 | JGI IMG/M metagenome (GOLD analysis project Ga0256841, IMG submission 185971) | Hydrothermal vent microbial communities from Mid Atlantic Ridge, Atlantic Ocean - 356-308 | ecosystem: Environmental > Aquatic > Marine > Hydrothermal vents | place: Atlantic Ocean: Mid... | reverse complement strand
CCGATGCGCGCACCCTTGGCGAAGCGCTGAACAACAGGACCGACCCGGAGACCACCCATGGCCGACGACGACAGCACGAACGACAGCACCGACGGCGACGACGACATCATCCTGAGCGAACTGGATGACGAGGAACTGACGCTGCAGATGCACGACGACCTCTATGACGGGCTCAAGGAAGAAATCGAGGAAGGCGTGCGGATCCTGCTGGAGCGCGGCTGGGAACCCTATGACGTGCTGACCCGGGCGCTGGTGGCCGGCATGACCATTGTCGGCAACGATTTTCGCGACGGGATCCTGTTCGTCCCCGAGGTCCTGCTGGCGGCAAACGCGATGAAGGGCGGCATGGCCATTCTGAAGCCGCTGCTGGTGGAAACCGGCGCGCCGCGCATGGGCAAGATGGTGGTGGGCACCGTCAAGGGCGACATCCACGACATCGGCAAGAACCTGGTTTCGATGATGATGGAGGGCGCGGGCTTCGAGGTGATCGACCTGGGCATCAACACCGCCGTCGAGGAGTATCTGGAGGCGATGGAAAAGGAGCAACCCGATATCCTGGGGATGTCGGCGCTTCTGACCACGACCATGCCCTACATGAAAGTGGTGATCGACACGATGGTCGAAAAGGGCATTCGCGACGACTACATCGTGCTGGTCGGCGGCGCGCCGTTGAACGAGGAATTCGGCCAGGCGATCGGGGCCGATGCCTATTGCCGGGATGCCGCGGTCGCGGTCGAGACCGCCAAGGAGCTTGTCGCGCGCAAGCACAACCAGGCCTGAGCCCGCGGCCGCGCCGCTGGAGGCGCACGGGGCGCCTGCGTGCGCGGCGTTCGGGCGATGACAGGCACACCGAGCGGCACGCGGGGATTGGCGGCACGGGCGCGGCGCGGGGGCAGCGCGGGACGGCACGGGACGGCACGGGCGGGGCGCGAGGCAGAATGCGGCGGCAGGCGCACCGGCATGCCCGGGCGATGACAGGACAGGCGCGCGCCGGCGCAAGGGTGAAACACGGATGACGGCACGAACCGGCGAAAACCCGACCCAAGCCCGCCTGAGCGACAGGCAGTTGACGGCGTTCGGCCTGCCGCCCCGGGCAGGGGCGGCGCGCGGCCGGGTTCTGGTGATCGGCTGCGGGGCGCTGGCGCGCGAAATTCTTGCCATCGTGCGCGCCAACGGGCTGAACCATGTGGACGTCACCTGCCTGCCCGCCATCCTCCACAACCGCCCCGAACGCATCGTTCCCGCGCTGCGCCGCGCGCTGGAAACGCAGCGCGCCGGCTATGACGCGGTTTTCGTCGCCTATGCCGATTGCGGCACCGGCGGCGCGCTGCGCCGGTTCTGCGAGGACGCAGGCATCGAGATGATTGCCGGCCCCCATTGCTATGCCTTTTACGAAGGCAATGCGGCCTTTGCCGGGCGCAAGGACGAGATCGACGCCTTCTACCTGACCGATTTCCTTGTCCGCCAGTTCGAGGCCTTTGTCTGGAAGCCCCTGGGGCTGGATCGCCACCCGGAACTGCGAGAGTCCTATTTCGGCCATTACCGCAAGCTGGTCTACCAGGCCCAGAGCGACGACCCGGCGCTTGCGCGCATGGCGCGCGACCACGCCCGGCGGCTGGGCCTGTCCTACGAGCGCCGCCTGACCGGATACGGGGATCTCGAAGGCACGCTTTTGCGCTGGGCCGAACGCGGGCGCGAGCCGGGCTAGGGTGAGGCCCGGTCAATCCGACGCGCGCGGCGTCATCGGCGCGCAAAATCCGTGGTTTGCGACCCGCCGGCAAGGGGGGGCTCCTTTCGAGAGGCAGCGCGCCAGCGCAATGACCTGCCGGTGGCGCCCGAAAGGGGGCGGATTGGCCTTGGGAATGCGGTCCAGCCCCTTGTAATCGCGCCGCTATTTCCGCGGGTCTGCGCCCGTTCGGCGAACAAGTCCGCCAGACTGCGCGAGCCGGGCCAGGGTCAGGCGCCCGGGCGCTGGCGCGTGCAGCCGACCCTGCGCAACGCATTCCAGCGCCCTTCTTTCCCCTGCACGCCCATGCCCATGCCCGGGACGTTCAGCGCCCGCGCGCCGTTGCGTCGGGCGGCGGCGTCGGGCGGCGGCTTGGGGCGGTGGCGTCAGGCCGTCTCCATCGCCGCGCTCGCAAGCGCGCGGATACGCTCGACCATCGAACGCAGCCCGTTCGAGCGCTGCGCCGACAGGTGTTCATCCAGCCCCAGGCGCGCCATTTCCGCCGCCGCATCCACCGCCAGCACCTGGCGCAGGGTCAGCCCGGAATAGAGCGCGTGCAAGATGGCGATGATGCCGCGCACGATCATCGCATCGCTGTCGCCACGAAAGGAAAACCGCGCCTCCGGTCCCTGCCCCTCGATTTCGGGCAGTATCCAGACCTGGCTGGCACATCCTTCGACCCTGGTCGCCGGCACGCGGAAGGCCTCGTCCAGCGGCGGCATGGCCTTGCCCAGGTCGATGACATGCCGATAGCGGTCTTCCCATTCGTCGAGAAATTCGAATGTTTCCGCGATTTCTTCGAAGGCTTCGCTGGCCATGGTGGTTTCCTGTCGTCTTGCCGGGTTGCCCCGACCTAAGCACTGGCGGGCGAAACGTCCAGTCACACATTGACAATCGCGGCGATGTGTCTTTCGCCGGCGCGGCGAAAAACAGCCCGGACGCGCAGAGGAAAAATCGCAGGACAGGACAGGACAGGACGGGCCCGGCCGGCTGCCTGGCGCTGCTGACCGGCCTGCCGGCCCGTTCGGGCGGGGCGGCGACGCCGGGACGCCGCGATGCGTTCAACGGGTTCTCCCCACCCCGGCGCACGCTGGCCCCGGGCCGGCCCTGTCGGGCGCCATGCTGCGGGCGCCTGTCACCATGCCGGGGATCGGCTGTTTCGACATCGCGCCGGTGCCGGCGGACACCCGCAACGCGGGGGCGAACGGGGGCGGCAGTGAGGCCCTCCTGCGCCATGAGTTGCGCGCCCGTCATGCGCCAGCGCCGCACGTCGTTTCGAAGTGGCGCGCTCTCTTGCCCGCGCGGTTGCACGCGCTGCGCCGGATCGAGCCCCGGGCGGCGGCCGGCAGCCGCACCCTGCGCCCGTGATCCGCCCCGCGCCCTGCGCCCGTGACCCAGCCCGTGACCCCGCCCCGTGGCCCGGCAGCCCTGAAGAACCGGCAGCCCCGAACCGGCCCGAAGGCACGCGCCGCCGGTTCAGAACCGGCCGAAACGGCGCAACAGCCGAACCAGCCGTCTGGCCCTGCCGGCCGTTTCGGCCGCGCGCCGCGCGCGCCGGCGCGCCTGTTCGCGGGTTTCGTCCTCGCCGCCCCGTTTCGTCGAAAGCCGCCTGATACCGGCATCGATCCCCCGGTTCACGAACACGCGCACGAGGCGCCGGATCACCAATGCAATCAGCCTGTCTGCTGCCATCTGCACCCCCTTGCCGTTCCGGCCGTTTTCGCCGCGCTCGGCCTTTCGCCGGTGCTGCGCCATTGCCCGCGCTTCGCGGATCGCCGCCCTCGCCGGGCCCGGCCTTTCGGCGGCCCCGCGCGCCGACCGCGCCCGGGCGCCGGCGCGGATCAGGTTCGGATCACTCGCCCTCGAACATCTCGCCCTGGTTCTCTTCGTTGTGCGCGTCCTCCTCGCCCGCGCCCGGAAGCGGCCGGTTGTCCAGCAGCCCGGCGGCGCGCAGTTCTTTCAGGCCCGGCAGATCGCGGGCGTGCTCCAGGCCGAAATGGTCCAGAAACCCCTGCGTCACCACGAAGGTCACCGGGCGTCCGGGCGTCATCCGCCGCCGTCCGAAGCGGATCCATTCCAGTTCCAGCAACTGGTCCACCGTGCCCCGGCTGACCGAGACGCCGCGGATTTCCTCGATCTCGGCGCGGGTCACCGGCTGGTGGTAGGCGATGATGGCCAGCGTTTCGATTGCCGCGCGCGAAAGCTTCCGGGTTTCGACGGTTTCCTTTTGCATCAGAAAGCCCAGATCGGGCGCCGTGCGCATGGCCCAGGCATCGCCCACCCGGACGACGCGCACGCCGCGTCCCCGGTAACGTTCGCGCAACCGTTCCACCGCCGCCGCGCCATCGGCGCCGTGGGGCATGCGGGCATTCATCTCGGCCACCGTGACCGGCTCTGCCGAGGCGAACAGGATCGCCTCGACCATGCGTTCCTGTTCCTCGGGCGCGGGGGCCTCGAACAGGCTTTCTTCCATCTCCGGCGCCTCCTGCGGCGCCTCGGGGCGTGTTTCAGCCATCGGATTTCTTCCGTATCGTGATCGGGGCAAAGGTGTCGTGCTGGCGCAGTTCGATGCTGCCGGCCTTGGCCAGTTCCAGCGTCGCCGCGAAGGTCGCCGCCGTGGCCGAGCGGCGCATGGCGGGGTCCGTGCTCCAGTCTTCGGGGAGATAGCTGGAAAGCTCGGTCCACTCACCGGCGAACCCGATCAGGCTGCGCAGGCGTTCAAGCGCCTGTTCCATGGTCATGATGCGATCGCGGTCCATGACATAGGGGCGGAAATCGTCCCGGGTGCGGATGCGCGCATAGGCCTGCATCAGGTCAAGCAGCGTCGCCGTATAGGTGACGCGCCGCACGCGCGAGACGTTTTCGGGCAGCCCGCGCACGAAAAACTCGCGCCCCTTCTGGTCGCGCGCCATCAGCTTTGCCGCCGCCTCGCGCATGGCGTGCAGGCGTTCCAGCTGAAACGCCAGATGCGCGGCCAGTTCTTCGCCGCTGGGGCCCTCGTCCGCCGGATCCGGCGGCAGCAGCAGGCGCGATTTCAGAAACGCCAGCCAGGCCGCCATCACCAGGTAATCGGCCGCCAGTTCGATGCGAAGCACCTTGGCGCGTTCGACAAAGCCCAGGTATTGCTCGGCCAGCGCCAGGATCGAAATCCTGCGCAGATCCACCTTTTGCGTGCGCGACAGCATCAGCAGCAGATCGAGCGGCCCCTCGAAACCGTCCACATCCACGATCAGCGCTTCGGCATCGCGGCGCGCTTCGACGGAAACGATGTTTTCCTCGAACGGATCTGCGGGCGCGGCTGTATCGTTGTTCTGGGTGGGCACGCGAATGTCCTGTGCGGGTCCGGCTTTCGCATGGTCTAGCGCACAACGCCGCCGGGCGCAAAGAGCAGGCAGCGGCTTTTTGTCCCGCGTTTCATGCCCCGCGCCTCATGTCCCGCGGCTCAGTCCCCGTGCCGGCACGGCAGAGGCGCGCGCCCGGCCTTCGCACCCGCCCCGGCCCCGGCCCGACCCCCGGCCCCCGCCCCTTCGCGGGCGGGCGGGTCAGCGCGTCACCACCGGAATGCAGTTGGCGCCTTCGGCCAGAAGCGCCGAGCAGAACCGCCGGGCATCGGACAGGTCGCTGAAACCGTAGGCGCGCAGGCGGTAGAACACCTTGCCGCCCGACTGCGCCCTCTCGATGACGCGCGATTTCTGGGCCATGAACGCCTCGAACCGGCGGGCGGCCGCGTTCCAGGCCGCCTTGGCCAGATCGGGCGTGTCATAGGCCCCAAGCTGCACCAGCCGGGTGCCCGCAGGAATGGCCGACGGGTCGATCCAGGCCACCGGATCGGCCGGCGCGGCGGCGGCGGAAGAGGCGGAGGAGGCGGCCGAGTCGGCGGCGGAGGCCGAGGCGGCGCCGGTCTTCAGCCCCGCCGGGCGCGCCAGCGGCACCAGCGACCTGCTGACCCCGGGCACGTCGGCCGAAATCCGTTCGACGGGTCCGGCACCGGGGGCGGCACGGGCCTCAGCACCGTTGGCGGCGGCATGCTCGGCGCCCCCGCCGGCCAGCTGTTTCAGCGTGTTTTCGATGATTGCCGCCTGGTCGGCCTGGTCTGGCTGGCTTGTCCGGCCTGTCCGGTCGGCGCGATCCGCCTGTTGCGGGGCGGCCTCGCGCGCCTGAAGCGAAACGCCATCCCGGGCTTGCGGCGTCGCGTCGCTCTGGCCCGGCGTTCCCGGCTGCGACGCTGCCGCCCGGGCGTTCGCCTGTTCTTCGGCAATCCTGTCCAGAACCTTTTCGGGCTGGTCTTCGCCGGTCAGCGCGGTGGGCCTGGGCGCCAGCACCAGCCGGTCCGCCGGCGCTTCCGCTTCGCCCACGGCGGGAATGTTGTTCACGGCAAGCCCCTGATACTGCGCGCTTGCCCCGCCCGGATCGTCCGGCGCCACGCGCATCGGCCCGTCAAGCGCGCGCACCACCGGCACGCCGCTGACATCGCGCACCAGCAACTGATAGCCCCACCAGCCCAGACCGGCGATCAGGGCAAGCGACACCGCCGCGCCAAGCGCATTGACCATGGAGTTGAGTTGCGGCCCGCCGGCGCGCGCACCATCGCCCGCGCCCATGGCCTGGCCATATTCGATATCCGCCATCTTGCCTCACTGCTCCGCAAGGGTTGGCCCCCGCACAGTTGTCTTGCCTTTGCCTCGCCCCGGTGGTTTTTCGGTTTTTCGCTGCCTCCGACGGGCGCGCCTTGTCTGTCAGCGTCTTGTCCGTCAGCGCATTTCCGTCGCCGGGGTCACCCCCAGAATAGCAAGACCGGCGGAAATGACAACGGCAACCGCCTGCGGCAGGGCGATTTTCGCCGCCGTTGCGGCCGCGTCGCCCTCGTGCAGGAAGCGCAGCTCCGGCTTTTCGTTGCCCCGGTTCCAGAGGCTGTGGAAGGCGCTGGCCAGATCGTAGAGGTAGAAGGCCACGCGGTGCGGCTCGTGGCTGCGCGCGGCGATTTCCACGAGGCGGGGCCATTCGGCCAGCTTGCGTGCCAGCGCGAACTCGGCCTCGTCCTCAAGCCCGGGCCCGCTGTCGGCCGCCGCCGTCAGGTCGAAGCCGGCGGCCTCGGCCTTGCGCAGCACCGAACAGATGCGCGCATGGGCGTATTGCACGTAGAACACCGGATTGTCGCGGCTTTGCTCCAGCACGCGGGCAAAGTCGAAGTCCAGCGGCGCGTCGTTCTTGCGGGTGAGCATCACGAACCGGGTCACATCGGCGCCCACGCGCTCGACCACATCGCGCAGGGTGACGAAATTTCCCGCGCGCTTGGACATCTTGAACGGCACGCCGTCGCGATACAGCTTCACCAGCTGGGTCAGCTTGATGTCCAACGGCACGCGCCCGTTCGACAGCGCGGCCACGGCCGCCTTCATGCGCTTGACATAGCCGCCGTGATCGGCGCCAAGAACATCGACAAGAACATCAAAGCCACGCTCTATCTTGTTGTAATGATAGGCAATATCCGGTGCGAAGTAAGTCCACGACCCATCCGATTTCTTCACCGGGCGGTCCACGTCGTCACCGAATTCGGTGGACTTGAACAGCGTCTGTTCGCGCGGCTCCCAGTCCTCGGGCGTCTTTCCCCGGGGCGGCTCCAGCCCGCCTTCGTAGATCAGCCCCTTTTCGCGCAGCGCCTCGATCGCGGCCTCGATCGCGCCGGTGCCATAGAGGCTTTTCTCGGAAAAGAACACATCCATTCGGACGCCCAGAGACGCCAGATCCGCGCGGATCGTCTCCATCATCGCCTCGGTGGCAAAGGCGCGCACCTCGTCCAGCCAGACCTCTTCGTCCCGGTCCAGAAAGGCATCGCCCACCTTGTCCTTCAGCGCCTGGCCCACCGCCACGAGATAGTCGCCCGGGTAAAGCCCCTCGGCGATCTCGGGCACCCGCCCGTGCGCCTCGCGGTAGCGCTCGTAGACCGAGCGCGCCAGCACATCGACCTGGGCGCCGCCGTCGTTGATGTAGTATTCGCGCGTCACCTCGTGGCCGGTGAACCGCATCAGCGAGGCCAGCGCGTCGCCGAAGACCGCGCCCCGGGTATGGCCCACATGCAGCGGCCCGGTCGGGTTGGCCGAAACGAACTCGACATTGACCCTTTGCCCGCGCCCCATGTCCGAACGCCCGTAATCGGCGCCGCGCTCCAGCACCGTGCGCACCACCCCGGCCCAGACCTCGGGCGCCAGCCGCAGGTTCAGAAAACCCGGGCCCGCCACCTCGGCGCTGGCGATGCGCGCGTCGCCGGCCAGCCGTTGGGCCAGCTTTTCGGCGATGTCGCGCGGTTTCATCCCCGCAGGCCGGGCCAGCACCATTGCCGCATTGGTGGCCATGTCGCCATGGGCGCTGTCACGCGGCGGCTCCACCGTCACGTTGCCCGGATCGAGCCCCGCCGGCAGCCCCCCGTCGCGTCCGAGCGCCTCGATGCTGTCGGCGACCGCGTCCCGGATATCTGCAAATAGGTTCATCGGCTCTGCTTTTCCCTGGTTTCCTTGATTTTCCCCGGCTTTCGCCGCTGTCCGCCACCGGATCGCTGCGTGTGTATCCAGCCCGCCCGGCAAGGTCAACGCAGGCCGTCACCGAACAGCGTTTCGCACAGGGCCGAGCGCGGGTCCTCGAGATCGGCAATGACCGAAAAATGGTGATGGCCGCGGGCCTCGACCTGGCGGGTCTCGATTTCCATGCCGGTCCAGACATTGGCCAGCAGGGCATTCTGGCGCAGGAACTCGGGCCGCTCGTTCGCCCCCACCCAGCAGGTCAGATCGAACCCCCCGCGCGGTTCGAGCAACGCCGGGCTTTCGCGGCGGGCCTCGTCAAGGTCCAGGCGCAGGTCCGCGTTCATGGCCGTGCGCATCAGCGGGCGCAGGTCGGCAAGCCCGCTGATCGGCACGATCCGCTCGATGCGCGCGGCACATTCGGGCGCCAGATCGGCACAGCCCATGCGCGCGGCAAGATGCCCGCCCGCCGAGTGCCCGGCAATCACCACCGGCCCGTCCAGTTCGCGCGCGGCCATGTCCAGCGCGCCTTCGATTTCGCGCGTGATCGCGCCGATGCGCGCGTCGGGACACAGCGTATAGCCCGGGATCGCCACCGCCCAGCCCCGCGCCAGCGCGCCGGCCGCCAGATGCGACCACATCGACCGGTGCATCGAACGCCAGTAGCCGCCATGGATGAAGACGAACAGCCCCCGGGGCTCTGCTTCGGGCAGGAACAGATCGCTTTCTTCGCGCGGCGCCGGCCCGTGGCGCAGCACCCGGTGGCGCGCGGCGGGATGCGCCCCCCGAAACCGCGCCGAGCGACTTTCCCATTGAGAAACGTAGCCCTCGGCCCCGGGAATATGGGGCCCGTTCGCATAGGCATCGTCCCAGTCGGTGATCATCGCATCCGCCTCCTCCCCGGCGTCCCCGTCGTTCCTGTCGTCCCCGGCGTCCCCGTGGTTCCGGTCGTTCCGGTCGTTCGCATGCGCCGGTCTGTTCCCGCGCCCGCATGCCCGCGCAACCCGGGGACGCACCCGGCGCCGCGCCATCATGGCCCGTCTGCGGCCAACTTCCAAGCCCTCCCCCTTGCCAGTCGCGCGTCAGATGATAGCGTGAGGCGGACAGGATCGGAAAGCCGCAGGACCAGATGACCGACTTCGCCGCCACCAGGGCCATGTTTCACCTGCCGCCGGGCATTGTCTACCTCGACGGCAACTCGCTGGGCCCGCTGCCGCTCAAGGCGCTGGAGCGGGTCAACCAGACGATGCGCGGCGAATGGGGCGACATGCTGATCACGGCCTGGAACCGCGCCGGCTGGATCGACATGCCGCGCCGGATCGGCGACCGGATCGGAGCGCTGATCGGGGCCGAGCCCGGGCATGTGGTGATGGGCGACACGCTTTCGATCAAGGTCTACCAGGCCGTCGCATCGGCGCTGGACCTGCGCCCGGGGCGCCGGGTGATCCTCTCGGATACCGGCAATTTCCCCTCGGACCTCTACATGGCGCAGGGGCTGGCGCACACGCTGGCCAACGGCTGCCGGCTGCAAACCGTTGCCCCCGAAGAGGTGGAAGAGGCGCTCGACGAAGAGGTCGCGGTGCTGTTGCTGACCGAGGTGGACTACCGCACCGGACGCCGGCACGACATGGCCGCCCTCACCGCCGCGGCCCATCGCAAGGGCATCCTCACCGTCTGGGACCTGGCCCACTCCGCCGGGGCGCTGCCGGTGGACCTGGCCGGCGCGGGGGCCGATTTCGCGGTCGGCTGCACCTACAAGTATCTCAATTCGGGCCCCGGCGGCCCCGCCTTCATCTATGTGGCGCCACGCCACGCCGAACACGCCCGCCCGGCGCTCTCGGGCTGGCTCGGCCACGAAGCCCCGTTCGCCTTCGCGCCGGACTATCGCCCGGGCCCCGGCATCGAACGGATGCGCGTGGGCACCCCGCCGATCCTGCAACTGGCGGCGCTGGACGCCGCGCTGGACATCTGGGACCAGGTGGACATGAATGCGCTGCGCAAACGCGCCATCGCCCTGAGCGAACAGCTCATCGACGGCGTCGAATCCGCCTGCCCCGAACTCGCCCTGGCCAGCCCGCGCGCGGCCGAGCGCCGCGGCAGCCAGGTCTCGTTCCGCTTCGAAAACGGCCATGCCGCCATGCAGGCCTGCATCGCCGAAGGGCTGATCGGCGATTTCCGCGCCCCCGACATCATGCGCTTCGGCATCACCCCGCTCTACATCGACGAAACCGACGTGGCACGCGCCATCGACATCCTCGCCCGGGTGATGCGCGAAAAGCTCTGGCAAAGACCCGAGCACCAGACCCGCGCGGCGGTCACATGAGCACCGCCGCCCTCGCGCTGTGCCGCCCGTCGGGCTGGGTCGCGCTCTGGCGGCGCCTGTCCATGTGCGCCTCGCTCAATACCCGTTGATCCCTTCTTTTTCGCAAAAATATCCCCGCGCGGAGCGCAAAGCCCCCCGCCGATGCGGGGGCAGACCCTCTCTTGCGCCGCAAGGCGCACCGATTCCAAGGAGGCCCGCATGAGCCACCCCCATGACCCCGCCCGAAACGGCGCCGGGATGTCGTTCGATCCCCCCATGTCCTATGGCGACTACCTGCACCTGGACGCGATCCTGACGGCCCAGCACCCGCTGAGCGACGCCCATGACGAAATGCTGTTCATCATCCAGCACCAGACCGGCGAACTGTGGATGCGCCTGGCCATCCACGAGTTGACCCGCGCGCGCGACCTGCTGGATGCCGCCCGGCCGCGGCCGGCCTTCAAGATGCTTTCCCGGGTTGCGCGCATCTTCGAGCAGCTGAATTCCGCCTGGAACGTGCTGCGCACCATGACCCCCAGCGACTATACCGCCTTTCGCGAAGCCCTCGGCCAGTCCTCCGGCTTCCAGAGCTGGCAATACCGCCAGATCGAGTTCATCGCCGGCAACCGCAACCCGGCGATGATCCGCGCGCACGCCCATCGTCGCGAACGCGCCCGGCTGCTGGAAGACGAACTGGCGCGCCCGAGCCTCTATGATGTGGCGCTTCGCATGCTGCACGGCGCCGGCTTCGCCCTGCCGCCCGGCGTGCTCGCGCGCGACCGCGCCCGGGCCCATGTCGAAAACCCCGCCGTTACCGATGCCTGGGCCGCCGTCTACCGCAACCCGGCGGACAACTGGGAACTCTACGAACTGGCCGAAAAGCTCGTGGACTTCGAAGACTGTTTCCGGCGCTGGCGCTTCAACCACCTGACAACGGTCGAGCGCATCATCGGCCTCAAGCGTGGCACCGGCGGCACCGCCGGCGTCCCCTACCTGAAGCGCATGCTCGAGGTCGAACTGTTCCCCGAACTCTGGCGGCTGCGCACGGCGCTCTAGCGCCGCCTGCGCGCCGCCCCTCAGAACGCCTTGAAGGTCAGCGTGGTGAGCGTGCGCACGATGCCGTCGATGTCCAGCAGATGGTCGTTGATATACTTGCCCACGTCGGCGTCGCCCGGAATGTATAGCTTCAGCAGCAGGTCGTATTCGCCGCTGGTGGAATACAGCTCGGAATGAATCTCGCGCAGCGCGATGGCGTCGGCCACGTCATAGGCGGTTCCGGGTTTGCAGCGAATCTGGACGAATACGCAGTTCATGAGGGCCCTCCTGTGCTGACGTCGCTTCCTGAATGGGCGATGGCGCCGGCTTTGCCAAGGGAAAATCGCCCCGCGCCCAGGGCCCGCGCGCCTAGGGATAGTCCGACACCAGCAGATGCAGCGGCGCCGCGTCCTCTTCTATCGTGCCAAAGCGCGCAATCTCCATTTCGAACACATTGTCGGTGCGATCGTCGTTCACCGTCGAAACCTCGCCCACCAGCACATCGCCGCCCTCGCCCCAGAAGGCGTGCCACACCCCGGGCAGCAGCGTCACGCTCTCGCCCGGCTCCAGCGCCAGCCGCCCACCGGCATCCAGCACGCGCTCGACCCCGTCCACGGGCACGCGCACCGGCGCCGCGCGGTCGATGGCGCCGCCCGCGTCCGAGGCGAAAAGTTCCAGCACCAGCCGCGCGCCGCCGCGGTTGATGATGTCCTCGGCCTTGATGATGTGACGGTGCATCGGCGAAAGCTGGTCCTTGCGCGAGATCATGATCTTTTCCGCATAGAGCATGCCGCGCCCGCGCCCCAGATCATCGGCCAGCCCGTTTCGCACCGTGAACAGGAACAGGCCAAGCTCGTCGAACCGCCCCTGGCCGTAATCGGTGATGTCCCAGCCCATGGCCCGGGCCCGGATCAGCGCCCCCTCGGGGCCCAGGATGCGCGCGCCCGGCCAGTAGGCAAAAGGCGGCAGCCGGTAGCCGAAGCTGCGGATGAAGGCATCGCCCTCGCGCAGGATCTCGTTGACCTGCGATCGTTTCATGCGCCGTTTCCGCGCGGCAGCCTCGTCTTCACCGGTCCGCCTCCTGTCCTTCTCCTGGCCCGCAGCCGGCCTTCAGATGGCCTTCGAGCGTCCCTCAACTGTTATCGGGAATTTCCATCTCTGCAAGCAGATTGGCGTATGAGGCCCCGTGCAGGTCGCGGTCGCCGGGGCTGCCCTGCACGACCGGGCGGGGAAGCGAGATCTTGATCGCGTTGAGCGACGCGATGTCGAAACGGCGCAGCCGCGCGGGCGCGCATCGAAACAGGCGCGCCACCTCCTCGTCCTTCAGCGCGTCCCGGACCCGGGCGAAGGCCGCGTCGCTGCCGCAGAAGATATCCACGGTCAGCCAGAACGGCCCGGCGTTCTTCGAGCGCACCTGGCGCACCACCTCACCCAGCCTGGCCATGGCCCACCTCGATCACCTCCAGGCGGAACGCCTGCATCGGCTGTTCCAGTTCAAGCACATGGTTCAGGCAGAACTCATGCGCCGGCCCAAGCGCCATTTCCGGCGGCGAAAACGCAAAGGCAAGGCTGGGCTGCGCCTCGTCTGCGGGCAGCGGATGGTGCAGCAGATAGGGGTTGAGAAGGCGCGCGATTTCGCCCGCCGCCGCCGCATCGCGCGCGCTGACGATGGCCAGAACCCCCAGTTCCACCGGGTCGCCGCGGCGCCGTTCTAGCGCGCCCAGCGTCGCGTCCTGCCCGATCCGGCGCAGCTCGATGTCGAAGCTGTCGCGCGCCAGCCCCAGGCGGGCGCACACGTCGGCGCGCGCGCGCCGCTCGATATCGCGGCACCAGGCGGCGGCGGCGGCGACATGGCGCGGCGCGCGGATCAGCACCAGCGAGGCAACGCGAAAGCCGGTCGGCCGCGCGCCCTCCAGCTTCACCGTGTAGCGCTGCGCGGGCACCCAGATCGCGCCGCTGGCCCGCACCCGGCGTTCGTCCAGCGCCTCGTAGCGCGCGGCGCTCACATCCAGGTGGCCGCCCGGCTCGTGCAGGATGAAGGGATCGGCGTTTTCGTAAAGCATGTGCGCCGAAACGCTGAACGGCGTTGCCGCCGCATCCCGGGCCATGGGCGTGACGGTGAACCCGTTTCGCTCGAAGGTCAGCATGATCACGCCGCTGTCCGGGCGGGTCGTGCACAGCGCGCCGCATTCGCCGATCTTGGCCCCGTGCCAGGCCGCGCCCGGATCGCACCCCCTGAGCAACGGCAGCGCCGAGATGATCGCGGTATCGGTGGTGCGCCCGGCAATCACGATCTGGGCGCCGGTCGCCAGCGCCGCCTGGATCTGCTCTGCCCCGGCCAGGGCGACGATGTTGCTGCATTGGCGCAGGCGCTCGGCCGAAATCCCGGGCGCCGGGTCAAGCGGATGGATTCGCCCCGCGGCCAGGGCCCGCACCAGGTCGTCGGGGTCCTGCGTGCATCTGAGCACGGCGATCCGCAACGCCTCGCCGCGTTCGGCGGCGATTTCGCGGGTGATCTCCACAAGCCGGTCCACCGCCCGATCGGTGCCGCAGGTTTCCGCCGAGCCGATCACCAGCGGCACCCCGGCCCGGGCCCGCGCGGCCATGAGCGCGCCCCATTCGCGCGCGGTCGTGGCCCGGGCGTATTTGGAGCGCCCGGTGCCCAGGTAGTGTGGCCCGGAATCGGTCGAACCGCCGTCGATGGCGATGATGTCGGGGCGCGCCGCGATCCCCGCGTCAAGCGCGTCCGGGTCGTGGCCCAGACCCAGCGCACCGGAGGGGACCAGGACCCGGACCATGGCCTAATCCGTTATCGCCTGCGGTTTCCTCAGGAAACGGCGCAGGAACATCGGCGCGACGAAGCCCGCCGCGGCCACGATCCACAGCCCCACCGCGATCGGCGTCGAGAACAGGAAGGTCCAGTCGCCCCCCGACAGCACCATCGCCCGGCGCAGGCTGTCCTCCATGTGCCCGCCCAGCAGGATGCCCAGGATGATCGGCACCGTCGGCACGTCCAGCTTGCGAAGCACGTAGCCCAGCGCCCCGAAGGCGATCATCAGCAGCAGGTCGAAATAGCTGCCCGAGAGCGAAAATATCCCGACAAAGGAGATCATCGTCACCCCGGGCAGCAGCACCCAGGGCGGCACCGACAGGATGCGCACGAACAGGCGCACCAGCGGCACGTTCATCGCCAGCAGCACGAAATTGGCGATCAGCAACGATGCGATCAGCCCCCAGACCACCTCGGGCCGGTCGGTAAACAGCGTCGGCCCCGGGGTGATGTTCAGCGTCATCAGCAGCGCCAGCAGCACCGCGGTGGTGCCCGAGCCGGGCACGCCAAGCGTCAGCATCGGCACCAGCGCGCCGCCTGCCGCGGCGTTGTTGCCGGCCTCGGGCGCGGCGATTCCCCGGGCAACGCCGGTGCCGAAGCCGCCCTTTTCGCCGGCGATGGATTTCTCCATCATGTAGGCCATGAACGAGCCCAGCGAGGCCCCCGCCCCCGGAAGGACGCCGGCGAAGAACCCGACGACCGAGGCGCGCAGCATCGTCCAGCGGCTCTCCAGGATGTCCCGGACCGGCACGGTGACCTTGCCCAGCCTGACCCCGATCGACGTGTTCCGGCCGTGGCTCTCGATGAAAAAGAACACCTCGGCCACCGCGAACAGGCCGACGATGGCCACCAGGAAGTCCACCCCGTCCATCAGGTGCAGGTTGCCCCCGGTCATGCGCGGCAGACCGGAATTGGTGTCCAGCCCGATCACCGAAATCCCCAGCCCGATGCACGAGGCCAGCGCTGCCTTGGCCTGGTTGTTGGAGGCAAAACCGCCCAGGGTTGCAAAAGCCAGCAGATACAGCGCGAAATACTCGGCCGGGCCGAACAGAAAGGCCACGCGCGCCAGCAGCGGCGCCAGGAACACGAGCCCCAGCGTGGCCAGAAAGGCCCCCACGAAAGAGGCCACGCCCGACAGCACCAGCGCATCGCCCGCGCGCCCGGCCCTGGCCATGGGGTAGCCGTCCAGCGTGGTCATCAGCGCCGGTTCGTCGCCGGGGATGTTCAGCAGGATCGAACTGATCCGCCCGCCATACATGGCCCCGTAATAGACCGCCGTCATCAGCACCAGCGCCGAGGTGGCATCAAGCCCCAGCGAGAAGGTCAGCGGGATCAGGATCGCCACCCCGTTGGACGGGCCCAGGCCGGGCAGCGCGCCGATGATCGTGCCCAGGAAACAGCCGATGACCGCCAGCATCAGCGTGAAGGGCGAAAAGGCGATGTCGAACCCCATCGCCAGGTTGGCAAGAACATCCATCGTCGCCCTACCCCGTCAGCGCCCGGGGAAGGGCGAACAGCCCCAGCCCGAAAACGTATCTGAAGATCACGAACAGCCCCACCGAAAGGCCGATGCCGGCCAGCGCGGCCGCCCCCGGACGCGGGTTGATCTGGTAGCTCAACACCCCGGCCGCGACCGCCGTGGGCACCAGAAAGCCCCCCGCGCGGATGGTATAGGCATAGGCCACCAGCACCAGCACGGTGACCGCAAGCGCGCCCAGCGTGCGCACCGGCGGCCAGTCCGGGTCGTCGTCCGGGCGCACCATGATGGCAATGCCGCACAGCACCGCAATCGCGCCCACCAGCAGCGGAAAGGCCCGGGGACCGACCGGGTCGCCCAGAAAGCTTGTCTGGATCCGGAGGGCGCCCGCACAATAGGCGAGCGCCGCAACCGTTGCGACCAGACCGAAGATCCGGTCACTGGCCATTACTGGATCACCCCGAGGTCCTTCGACATCTGGCGGATATTCTCCACCAGCGTGTCAACATAGCCCTGGAAATCGTTGCCCACCTTGGTGAAGGGGGCAAGGCCGTTGTCGGCCATGGCCTTTTTCCACTCGTCGCTGTCGGCAACCGCCTGCAGCCGCTCGGCCCACTTGTTGAAGTCGTCGTCCGAGATGCCGCGCGGCACATAGAGGCCGCGCCAGTTGCCGGCGACGACATTGAAGCCCTGCTCCTTTGCGGTCGGGATCTGCTCGAAGCCCGGCACCCGCTTCTCGGTCAGCACCGCCAGCGCGCGCACGTCGCCCGACTTCAGGAAGCCGACGATTTCGGACAGGTCGCCGGACATGGCCTGGGTGAAGCCGCCGATGGTCTGGGTGATCGCATCTGCCCCGCCGTCAACGCCGATATACCTGATCTTGGTGATATCGGTGAACCCGGCATCCTTGAGCACCATCAGCGGTTTCATGTGGTCGAAACCGCCCACCGCCGAGCCGCCGGCAAAGGCGACCGAGGCCGGATCGGCCTTGATCGCGTCAACCAGATCGCCCAGGGTCTTGTAGGGGCTGTCGGCGGCTACCACGATCACGCCCGGATCGATGCCGATTGCCCCCACGAAACGCACCTGGGCGGCGGTCATGCCGGCATAGGCGTTTTGCGCCAGGCGCGTGGTGGTGGCCGAAGAGGCGGCAACGATCAGGTCGGGATCGTCGTTGCGCTCGTTCACCACATAGCTGAACGCCAGCCCGCCGCCGGCCCCGGCCATGTTG
>Ga0256841_1001926_pt1 | contig 17118 bp, 32 predicted proteins | sample 356308metaG_FD_185971 | JGI IMG/M metagenome (GOLD analysis project Ga0256841, IMG submission 185971) | Hydrothermal vent microbial communities from Mid Atlantic Ridge, Atlantic Ocean - 356-308 | ecosystem: Environmental > Aquatic > Marine > Hydrothermal vents | place: Atlantic Ocean: Mid... | reverse complement strand
CCGGGAGACAACGTGAAGATGACGGTGAGTCTGATCGCGCCGATAGCGATGGAAGAAGGCCTGCGCTTTGCGATCCGCGAAGGTGGGCGCACGGTGGGTGCGGGTGTTGTATCCAAAATCATTGAGTAAGCAGCATTATGAATAACCAGAGTATACGCATCCGCCTGAAAGCGTTCGATCATCGTTTGATCGATCGTTCCGCCAAGGAAATCGTGGAAACCGCCAAGCGTACCGGTGCGCGGGTCAAGGGGCCGATTCCTCTTCCGACCCGCAAGGAGCGTTTTACGGTGCTGATTTCTCCGCACGTCAACAAGGATGCGCGGGATCAATATGAGCTGCGCACCCACAAGCGGTTGATGGATATCATCGAGCCTACCGAGAAGACGGTTGATGCTTTGATGAAGCTGGATCTGGCGGCGGGCGTGGATGTGCAAATAAAGCTTAACTAAGCCGATATATTCTGGCATAATGCGCGCCCTTCTGCGGCCCGAGCCGGTTTTTCCGGTTCGGGCCGCGAGTTTCTAAGAAATTGAAAATGGTTGGTTGAGGCCAGCCAGAGGTTGATGAAAATGACGATCGGAGTCGTTGGACGAAAACTCGGCATGAGTCGGATTTTTACCGAAGATGGCGTTTCGGTTCCTGTCAGCGTGATCGAAGTGCTGGCGAACCGGGTTTGTCAGGTGAAAAGCGACGAAACGGATGGTTACAACGCGGTTCAGGTGACTACCGGAACGCGCAAGGCTTCGCGGGTCAACAAGCCGATGGCTGGCCACTACAAGAAAGCAGGTGTGGAAGCGGGGCGTGGTTTGTGGGAGTTTCGGGTCGATGCGGATCATGGCTATGAGCCGGGCGCCGAAATCGATGCGGGAATCTTCGAAGCCGGCCAGAAAGTGGATGTCTCGGGTATCACGATCGGCAAAGGCTTTGCGGGAACCATCAAGCGGCACAATTTTGCCGGCAAGGATGCGAGTCATGGTAACTCGATCAACCACCGGACACCTGGCTCGATCGGGCAATGTCAGACACCGGGTCGTGTTTTCAAAGGCAAGAAAATGTCCGGTCATATGGGTAATGTGAAAAGAACCCAGCAAAACCTGGAAGTCGTCAAGGTGGATACTGACAGGAATCTGATTTTGATCAAGGGTTCCGTGCCCGGATCAAAAGGTGGTGATGTGATCATCGCTCCAGCGGTCAAGAGCAAGGTTTAGTTATGGATCTCCAGATGGTAGGCGGCGGTAGCGTCGCGGTTTCAGACGATGCTTTCGGGCGGGATTACAATCCCGCGCTCGTGCATCAGGCGGTAGTAGCCTATCTGGCTGGCGCACGCGCGGGAACCAAGGCGCAGAAGAATCGTTCGGATGTTTCCGGCGGCGGTGCCAAACCATGGCGTCAGAAGGGCACCGGCCGTGCAAGAGCCGGAACGATTCGCAGCCCGCTGTGGCGTTCCGGTGGCGTGACATTCGCTGCGCGTCCACGCAATCATGCGCAAAAGCTCAACAAGAAAATGTATCGGGCAGCACTGCGCTCGATTGTTTCCGAGCTTGCCCGGCAGGATCGTCTGGTCGTTGTCGACACTTTCGATTGTGAAACCCACAAGACGCGTGATCTTGTCAAAAAACTTGAAGGCATCGGGTTGTCCGATGTGCTGATTGTTGTCGATGAGGTCTCGAAGAATCTGTCGTTGGCATCCAGAAATCTCCATCGCGTGGATGTCTCCAATGTGATGGGGCTCAATCCGGTAGCGTTGTTGCGTAACGAGAAAGTGTTGATGACATCTGCTGCGATCAAAAAAGTTGAGGAGTGGCTGTCGTGAATCAAAACAGATTGTTGCAGGTATTGCGTTCTCCGCATGTGTCCGAAAAATCGGCCATGGCGGCCGAGAATGGCAATCAGTATGTCTTCAAGGTGGCCACTGATGCGACCAAGTTCGAGATACGCAAGGCGGTCGAGTCGATCTTCGATGTCAAGGTTCGAACCGTTCGGGTTGTCAACGTCAAGGGCAAAGCCAAGCGGTTTGGTGTGAGAAGCGGAAAACGGTCCGACTGGCGCAAGGCGTATATTCGCCTCGAAGACGGTCACGAAATCGAATTTGCTGGGGTCGAATAGAAATGGCTACTGTCAAGGCAAAACCAACCTCGCCTGGTCGGCGTTTCACGGTCAGCGTGGCGCGGCCTCATCTTCACAAGGGCGAACCTTATGCGCCGTTGGTCGAAAAGAAGACCAAGTCGGGTGGACGCAACAACAAGGGGCGTATCACGACGCGCCATATCGGTGGCGGGCACAAGCAACGCTACCGCGTCATCGATTTCAAGAGAAACAAGGATGGCGTTCCCGCCAGGGTAGAGCGTATCGAATACGATCCGAATCGTACCGCCTACATAGCCTTACTGGTTTACGCCGATGGTGAGCGCCGTTACATTATCGCGCCCAACTCACTTCGTGCCGGTGATACGGTTCAGTCTGGTATCGCGGCGCCGATCAAGCCCGGGAATGCGCTGCCACTGCGCAATATTCCTGTCGGTACCGTTATTCATTGCGTCGAACTCAAGCCTGGTAAAGGGGCTCAATTGGCACGCAGTGCGGGTGCATCCGTCCAGTTGGTTGCCCGCGAAGGGGCTTATGCCACCTTGCGACTGCGTTCTGGAGAAATGCGCAAGGTACTGTCGGAATGCCGGGCGACGGTGGGTAGTGTCTCCAATTCCGAGCACAACCTGGTCAAGCTGGGCAAGGCTGGCGCCAAACGTTGGCGCGGTGTTCGGCCAACGGTTCGGGGTGTTGCGATGAACCCGGTGGATCACCCGCATGGTGGTGGTGAAGGTCGGACGTCTGGTGGACGCCATCCGGTCTCCCCCTGGGGCGTGCCCACCAAGGGCTTCAAGACGCGCAAGAACAAGCGCACGGATAAACTGATTGTGCGTCAGCGCAAGAAACGCAAGTAGTGAGGTGAGAAGTGCCACGTTCGCTCATTAAAGGGCCTTTTGTCGATCACCACCTTGAGAAGAAGGTACGGGCCGCAATCGAGAAAGGTGACAAGAAACCGATCAAGACCTGGTCGCGACGTTCGATGATCACGCCCGATATGGTTGGTCTGACGATCGCCGTCCATAACGGCCGCCAGCACATGCCGGTTTTGATCAATGAAAATATGGTTGGCCACAAGTTGGGTGAGTTCGCGGTGACGCGTACCTACCGTGGTCACATTGCCAACAAGAAAGCGAGGTAAGGGTCGTGGCGATAGAAACAGCGGCTAAGCTCAGGATGGCGCGTATTTCTCCGCAAAAGGCGCGGTTGGTGGCGGATCAGCTGCGTGGACTGGAGGTGGAGAAGGCGCTCGAGATTCTCGCGTTCAGCCCCAAGAAGGGGGCCCGGATCATCAAGAAAGTGCTCGAGTCGGCGATTGCCAATGCCGAGCATAATGAAGGTGCCGATATCGATGAGCTTAAAGTATCGACCATCTATGTCGATCAGGGTCCGGTTTACAAGCGGATTCAGCCTCGGGCGAAAGGGCGTGCGAATCGGATACTGAAGCGCACCAGTCACATTACTGTCTGCGTAAGCGATCAGTAGGAGATTTTATATGGGACAAAAAGTACACCCAGTTGGCTTCAGGCTCGGAATTTCAACCGACTGGAATGCGCGCTGGTATGCCGATAAACGTGATTATGCCGCCAACCTTTTGGGCGACGTCAAGATCAGGGATTTTCTTTCCGAGAAGCTCAAGGGCGCCTCGGTCAAAAAGATCGAGATCGAACGTTCGGCTGGTAATGTGTTGGTGACGATTCACACAGCACGCCCGGGCATCGTCATCGGCAAGAAAGGCGAAGATATCGAAAGACTCCGCAAGTCGGTGGCGTCTTTGGCCGGTATCGATGTCAGCAAGCTGAAGATGAATATCGAGGAAGTACGCAAGCCCGAGACCGAGGCGCAGCTGGTATCCGAGAGTATTTCCCAGCAGCTTGAACGGCGGATCATGTTCCGTCGTGCGATGAAAAGAGCCGTCAGCAACGCCATGCGCCTGGGAGCTCTGGGCGTGAAAGTTCATGTCTCCGGCCGTCTCAATGGTGCGGAGATTGCCCGGGCCGAATGGTATCGCGAGGGGCGGGTGCCTCTGCATACGCTGCGCGCGGATATCGACTATGGCTTTACTGAAGCCAAGACAACTTACGGGATCCTTGGCGTCAAAGTCTGGATCTACAAAGGCGAGGTTTATGATCTCGAGGCAAAACGTCAGTCCCAGAAGAAGGGGCCGGCAAAAGGACAGCGCAAGAGTAACTGATCATGTTGCAGCCCAAACGAACCAAGTATCGCAAACAGCACAAAGGCCGTAATCGCGGACTCGCGCAGAACGGGAACCGGGTTAGTTTCGGCGAGTACGGGCTCAAGGCCACCGGCAGGGGCCGTATCACCGCGCGTCAGATCGAGGCAGCCCGGCGCGCAATGACACGCAGGGTCAAGCGGGTTGGCAAGATTTGGATTCGCATCTTCCCCGATGTGCCAGTGACCAAGAAACCACTCGAGGTCCGGATGGGTAAGGGTAAGGGTAACGTCGAATACTGGGTTGCCAAGATCCAGCCCGGCAAGATGCTCTATGAAATCGAGGGTGTCGATGAGGCGACCGCGCGTGATGCGTTTCGCCTGGCAGCCGCCAAGCTGCCGGTGAGTACTGAGTTCGTAACACGTCAGGTGATGTGATGAAGGCTTCCGAATTGAGAGAAAAGACAATCGAAGAGTTGAATGAGGAACTCATCAACTTGCGTCAGGAGCAGTTCAATTTACGCATGCAGCAAGGTACCGGTCAGAATCCAAGGCCTGACCAGATCTCCAAGGCGCGCAAGAATGTTGCCCGGGTGATGACCATTATTCGCGAAAAACAGCTCCAAGGTAAGCAGGCATGAGTGAAGTGCAACAGAAAGATGCGACCAAAATCGAAAGGACACTTTCGGGTCGCGTGGTGAGCGACAAGATGGACAAAACCATCACGGTCAAAGTCGAGCGGTTGGTCAAGCATCCCGTGTATGGCAAGTTCATTCGGCGCTCCACGAAGTTTCATGTCCATGATGAGAACAACTCTGCGAAAGCTGGAGATACCGTTATCATCAGGGAATCACGACCCCATTCAAAAACCAAGTCCTGGGACCTGGTGAGAATCGTCGATTAATCAATTGGTTTAACCGGACGGAAGACTGCAATGATTCAAATGCAAACAGTACTGGGTGTGGCGGATAACAGCGGCGCCAAAAAAGTACAATGCATAAAGGTGCTCGGTGGTTCTCATCGCCGCTATGCCGCGATTGGCGATGTGATCAAGGTCAGCGTCAAAGAGGCGATTCCAAGGGGCAAGGTCAAGAAAGGCGATGTTTACAATGCGGTCGTTGTTCGTACCGCAAAAGGCGTACGTCGAAAGGACGGCTCGCTGATTCGGTTCGATAACAATGCTGCGGTCCTGTTGAATGCGCAGTATCAACCGATAGGAACGCGTATTTTTGGTCCGGTGACCCGTGAACTGAGAACTCAGCAGTTCATGAAGATTATTTCACTTGCACCAGAAGTGCTTTGACGGAGAAATCGATGAACCGTTTACGCAAAGGTGATGAAGTCATCGTAATCGCCGGAAAGGACAAGGGGCGCCGGGGCACTATCGAAAAGGTGCTGAAAAACGGCAAGGTCCTCGTTCAGAATATCAATGTTGTCAAAAAGCATCAGAAGGGCAATCCGAATGCGGGTGTGCCTGGTGGCATCATCCAGAAGGAAATGCCGCTGGATGCTTCCAATGTCATGTTGTTCAATCCGGCGACGGGCAAGGGCGACAGAGTTGGTTTCAAGACGCTGGAAGACGGTCGCAAGGTTCGTTATTTCAAATCCAATAACGAAACCGTAGATCAGTAGGTGTAGCATGGCCAGATTGCAAAAACTTTTCAAAGAAGAAATCGCTCCCAAACTGCAGGCGCAGCTTGGCCTGAGTAACCCGATGGATGTTCCGCGGCTGGAAAAGATCACCCTCAATATGGGGTTGGGCGAAGCCGTGAGTGACAAAAAAATCATCCAGAACGCGATTGGCGACATGACCCTGATCGCGGGGCAAAAAGCGGTGCCGACACTGGCACGAAAGTCCATCGCCGGTTTCAAGATTCGGGATGGTTGGCCGATTGGTTGCAAAGTCACTTTGCGCCGCGAGCGTATGTACGAATTTTTCGATCGTTTGATCAATATTGCAATTCCGAGGATTCGAGACTTCAGAGGGTTGAGTCCAAAAAGTTTCGATGGTCGCGGTAACTACAATATGGGTGTCCGCGAGCAGATCATTTTCCCGGAAATCGACTATGACAAGATTGATGTGCTGAGGGGGCTCGATATTTCGATCACCACCAGTACCAACAACGACGAACACGCCAGGGCATTGTTGCAGGCGTTTTCGTTTCCATTCAGGAACTAGAAGCAAGTTTATGGCTAAGGTATCAATGCTTGAGCGCGAAAAACGCCGTATCAAGGCGCATCGCAAATATGCGGCAAAACGCGCCGAACTGAAAGCAATCATTCGTAATCCTGAGGTGGATTTCGAAGTCAGAATGGATGCGGTGGCACGGTTGCAGAAGCTCCCGCGAGATGGCAGTAAATGCCGCCAGCGGAATCGTTGCGGTTTGACCGGGCGTCCGCATGGGTATTACCGGAAATTCGGACTTGGCAGAAACAAGCTGCGTGAGTTGGCCATGCGGGGCGATATCCCCGGACTGGTCAAGGCGAGCTGGTAGGAGATTGCGTTATGAGTATGTCTGATCCAGTTGCCGATATGCTGACCCGCCTCCGCAATGCGCAGCGCGCAGGTCTCGAGTCGGTCTCCATGCCCTCCTCTAAACTGAAGGTTGCCATTGCTCGTGTGCTCGAGCGTGAGGGTTATATCGCTTCTTTCAATGTTTCCGGGGATGCCAAGCCCGAGTTGTCCATCGAGCTCAAATATTTCGAAGGCAAGCCTGTGGTCGAGTCCATCAAACGGGTGAGTCGGCCGGGCCTGAGAATTTTCAAAGGCAAGGATGAGTTGCCGATGGTCAATGGTGGGCTGGGTATCGCGATCGTGTCGACCTCCAAGGGTGTCGTCAGTGATCGCGAAGCACGCGCCGCGGGCCAGGGTGGCGAAGTCATTTGTACAGTCAGTTAATCAGGATATTCCGATGTCTCGCATAGCCAATGAGCCGGTCAAGATTCCATCAGGCGTTGAAGTCAACGTCAGCGGCCAGAGTATTTCCCTGAAGGGTCCGAAAGGTGCTTTCGAGTACGAAATTCACCCTTCGGTACGCATCGATCAGGAAGACAATGTACTCAAGTTTCGTATGAATGAGGAAGCCAAGGCCAAGACGGACGCCATGGCCGGGACCATGCGATCGGTAGTCAACAATATGGTTCAGGGTGTTGCCCAAGGCTTCGAAAAGAAACTCGAGTTGGTTGGAGTAGGTTACCGGGCCAAGGTTCAGGGTAACAAACTCGATCTGACACTCGGCTTTTCGCACCCAGTACAGTACGTTGCGCCTGAAGGGATCACCATAGAGACACCGAGTCAAACAGAGATCGTTGTCAAAGGCGCTGATAAACAGGTTGTCGGGCAGGTGGCCGCGGAGATTCGTGCTTACCGCCCACCCGAGCCTTACAAGGGCAAGGGTGTCAAATACGCGGATGAATACATCATTCGTAAAGAAGCGAAGAAAAAGTAGGTCCTCAGCATGCAGAGCAAGAAACAGTCTCGAATTCGCCGGGCTCGCAAGACGCGCGCCAAGCTTCGTCAGCTGCGAGTCAATCGTCTCACGGTTCATCGCACGCCGAGGCATATCTATGCCCAGGTCATCGGGCCCGACGGTGCGACAACATTGGCCTGTGCTTCGACCCTGGACAAGGAGTTGCGCAAGGCGCTCAAGTCTACCGGCAATATCGAGGCAGCGGCAGCTGTGGGCAAGATGATTGCGGAGCGTGCCAAGGCCAAGGGTATCGAGCAGGTCTCTTTCGACCGTTCCGGATTCAAATACCATGGCCGCGTGAAGGCGTTGGCGGATGGCGCCCGTGAAGCAGGATTAAAATTTTAGCAGGTATACGACGATGGCGCGTACAGAAACGAATGAGCCCAGTGATGGCTTGCAAGAGAAGCTGGTTACGATCAACCGCGTAGCCAAGGTTGTCAAGGGCGGTCGCCAGTTCGGCTTCACCGCATTGGCGGTTGTCGGCGATGGCGAGGGCAAGATCGGTATCGGTTACGGCAAGGCCCGTGAAGTTCCGTTGGCGATTCAGAAAGCGATGGAGAAAGCGCGTCGCGAGATGGTCACCGTTTCACTCAATGATGGCACTTTGCACTATGCGGTGACTGCCCGTCACGGGGGCGCCAAGGTCTATATGCAACCGGCTTCGGAAGGTACTGGTGTCATCGCCGGCGGTGCGATGCGTGCGATCTTCGAGGTCGTCGGTGTCCGCAACGTGTTGGCCAAGTGTATCGGCTCGACCAACCCGATCAATGTGGTTCGGGCAACACTGAAGGGCTTGCAGCAAATTTCCTCTCCGGAGTCAGTGGCTGCCAAGCGGGGTAAAACGGTTGAAGAGATTTTGGGATAGAGCCATGGCGAAGACTAAGCAACTGAAAGTCACCCTGTGTCGTAGCCTGAATGGCCGTTTGAAGTCACACAAGGCATGCGCGCGTGGTCTCGGCATTCGCAAGATGCATAATCCCGTGGTTGTTGCTGATACGCCCGAGAATCGTGGGATGATCAACAAGATCTCCTATATGGTCACTGTCGAGGAACTGTGAAATGTATTTGAATACGTTAAAGCCTGCTGAAGGCAGCCGGCGTAACCGCCGCAGGGTTGGCAGAGGAATCGGTTCCGGTTTCGGCAAAACCTGTGGCCGAGGCCACAAGGGTCAGAAATCCCGTTCCGGTGGTTATCATAAGGTGGGTTTCGAAGGCGGACAGATGCCGCTCCAGCGGCGCTTGCCCAAGATCGGTTTTCGTTCCAGAAAATCCCTGGTCTCTGCTCAGCTGCGCCTGCATGAATTGAACGGCGTCGATGCCGATGTCATCGATATCGAGACACTCAAGGCTGCAGGGCTGATTGGCAAGGGAATCCGGCAAGTCAAGGTTTTTGCCTCGGGTGAGATCACCAAGGCTGTTGTGCTCAAGGGTATTTCCGCAACCAAAGGCGCGCGTCAGGCAATTGAAGCGGCCGGCGGCAAGCTGGAGGATTGAAGTGGCCAAAGCGGCGACAACGGCTGGACCGGCACTGGGTGACCTCGGAAAACTGACTGAACTCAGGCAGCGTCTGATGTTCGTGTTGATGGGGTTGGTGGTGTATCGGATCGGTACCTTCATTCCGGTTCCCGGGATCAACCCTGTCGCACTCGAACAGTTTTTCAATCAGCATACCGGCACTATCCTGGACATGTTCAACATGTTCTCTGGAGGCGCGCTCAAGCGGCTGAGTTTGTTTGCATTGGGTATCATGCCGTACATCTCGGCTTCCATCATTATGCAGTTGCTGGCGGTGGTGGTGCCGTCTCTGGAACAGCTGAAAAAAGAGGGTGAAGCGGGTCGGCGCAAGATTACCCAATACACGCGCTACTTTACCGTGGTGCTCGCAACCTTTCAGGCTATCGGTGTGGCGATCAGTCTGGAGTCGCAGAGTGTTGGTGGGCTTTCTGTGGCCATCAATCCGGGCTTTTCGTTCATCTTTACCACAGTTGTCTCTCTGGTCACTGGGACGCTTTTTCTCATGTGGCTCGGTGAACAGATTACTGAGCGTGGGTTGGGTAACGGGATTTCGATCATCATCTTTGGCGGTATCGTTGCCGGGTTGCCACGTGCGGTTGGTGGCACGCTTGAACTGGCGCGCACTGGTGAGCTGTCGCCCGGCCTCGTGTTGCTGATTCTCGTGCTGGCGGTGGCGGTGACCTTCTTCGTCGTATTCGTCGAAAGGGGGCAGCGTCGCATCACCGTGAACTATGCGAAACGTCAACAAGGGCGAAAGCTCTATGCGGCCCAGTCCAGCCATCTGCCGTTGAAACTGAACATGGCTGGCGTCATCCCGCCAATCTTCGCATCCAGTATCATTCTTTTTCCGGCGACGCTGGGCCAATGGTTTGGCCGCACCGAGGGGATGAGTTGGTTGCAGGATATCACCTCGATGCTCTCTCCCGGGCAGCCGTTGTACATCATGTGCTATGCGGCAGCGATTGTATTCTTCTGCTTCTTCTATACTGCATTGGTATTCAACTCGCGCGAAACGGCGGAGAACCTCAAGAAGTCGGGTGCGTTTATCCCAGGTATTCGTCCCGGGAAGCAGACAGCCAAGTATATCGACGGAGTCATGACCCGGCTGACTGCTGTCGGCGCCATTTATATCACCGTGGTGTGTTTGCTGCCCGAGTTCCTCATTCTCAACTGGAATGTCCCGTTCTATTTCGGTGGCACGTCGCTATTGATCATCGTGGTTGTGGTGATGGACTTCATTTCACAGGCCCAGGCGCATATGATGTCGCAGCAGTACGAAGGGCTGATGAAGAAAGCCAACCTCAAGGGATATGGTCGTTCAGGCGTCCTTCGTTAACAAACTGAATTAGTTGGAGAAACTGTCATGAAAGTTCGTGCTTCCGTGAAGAAGATGTGCCGCGATTGCAAGATCATTCGTCGCAATCGGACAGTGCGTGTGATCTGCAAGGATCCTCGCCACAAGCAACGTCAGGGTTGAGCCTTGATATTTGTGGAACAAGTCACTAGAATTGCGCCCCTTTTTGCGCAGGCTGAGTTGGAGAATAGCTGAATGGCCCGTATCGCAGGTATTAACGTACCCGTAAACAAACACTGTGAGATCGCTTTGACGGCGATTTATGGCATTGGGCGTCCTCGCGCACGCAAGATTTGCGAGGCCACCGGTGTCTCGCCTTCCGCAAAGATCAAGGACTTGACGGAAGCCGAGATTTCCAAGTTGCGTGAAGAGGTGGGCAAGTACGTCGTCGAGGGTGACCTTCGCCGTGAAGTGTCCATGAACATCAAGCGGCTGATGGATCTTGGCTGCTATCGCGGTATTCGTCATCGCCGTGGCTTGCCTTTACGTGGGCAGCGGACTCGCACTAACGCCAGGACACGCAAAGGTCCACGGCGGTTGATCAAGAAATAGACCCAGGTTTATAGAGATATGGCAAAGAAAGGTACGACTCGTCGCAAGAACAGACGCAGCGTGACGGATGGAATTGCGCATGTGCATGCATCGTTCAACAACACGATCATAACGATCACCGATAATCAGGGCAATGCACTCTCCTGGGCGACTGCAGGGGGCTCCGGTTTTCGTGGTTCGCGCAAGAGTACCCCGTTTGCGGCGCAGGTTGCGGCCAAGCGTGCTGGTGAGGCGGCAAAGGAATACGGACTCAAGAACCTGCAAGTTCAGGTCAAGGGGCCGGGTCCCGGACGTGATTCCGCGGTTCGCGCACTCAATGCTGCCGGGTTCAGAATCACCAGTATTTCCGATGTGACGCCTATTCCGCACAATGGTTGTCGTCCACCCAAGAAACGTCGAGTATAGGAAGAGCATAGACAATGGCTAGATATATTGGTCCCAAGTGCAAGTTGACCCGTCGCGAAGGCACGGATCTGTTTCTCAAGAGCCGGGCACGCCCGATCGAAAGCAAGTGCAAGATCGACAAGGCTCCGGGGATGCACGGCGATCGTCGAACCAAGGTCACGGATTATGGTCTTCAGCTACGGGAGAAGCAGAAACTTCGCCGTACCTATGGCGTACTGGAGAAGCAGTTCCGCAACTATTTCAAGAAGGCTGCGGCGCAGAAGGGTTCTACCGGTGAGAATCTTCTGAAGTTGCTCGAGAACCGTCTGGATAACGTCGTCTGGCGCATGGGATTTGGTGTCACCCGGGCCGAAGCGCGTCAGCTCGTCAGTCACAAGGCCATCATGGTCAATGGCAAGGTGGTCAATATTGCGTCGTATCAAGTCAGCCCTGGCGATGAGATCGAGGTGAGAGAAAAGGCCAAAAAGCAATTGCGGATCAAGGATGCGCTCAATATTGCCGAGCAGTTCGGTTTTCCCGAATGGGTCGAGGTGGATGTGAAGGCGATGAAAGGGATTTACAAGGCGACGCCGGAAAGGAGCGATTTGCCACCCGATATCAACGAATCGTTGGTTGTGGAATTGTACTCCAAGTAACAGATTACAGAGGTTCGTAAGTTCATGTCAGGAAACGCCAAAGATTTTTTGCGTCCGAGTCAGATTGTCGTTGAAAGTCATACCGACAATCAGGCCAAAGTCATTCTCGAGCCACTCGAGCGCGGTTTCGGGCATACATTGGGGAATGCGCTGCGACGCATCCTGCTTTCGTCCATTCCCGGTTGTGCCGTCACCGAGGCAAAGATTGAAGGCGTGTTGCACGAATATACCAGTATTCCCGGTGTGCGCGAGGATGTCGTCGAAATCCTGCTCAATCTCAAGGGTGTGGCCATCACCATGCATTCCCGGGATGAAACATTGCTGCGTGTCAGCAAGAAAGGGCCTGGGACAGTTACTGCGGGTGATATCCAGGGCGATCATGATGTGGAAATCGTCAATCCCAATCATGTTATTGCGCACCTCGGAAAGGATGGCGAGCTGAACATGGAATTGAAGGTCGAAAAAGGCCGCGGCTACGTGCCAGCTACGGTTCGGCGTAACCCGGATGAGAATCGCGAGATTGGGCATATGTTGCTGGATGCCAGTTTTTCCCCGATTCGCCGGGTGGCCTACTCGGTCGAGGATGCACGCGTTGAACAACGGACCAACCTCGACAAGCTGATCATCGACCTCGAGACCAACGGCGCCATCGATCCTGAAGAAGCGATTCGTTCGGCAGCAGGCATCTTGCAGCAGCAGCTTGCTGTGTTTGTCGATTTTGAGCGTCAGGAGTTGCCCGAACCGGAGACTCATGAGAATGAAATCGATCCGATCCTGCTCAGGCCGGTGGATGATCTCGAGCTGACTGTACGTTCCGCCAACTGCCTCAAGGCCGAGAATATCTACTATATCGGCGACCTGATTCAGCGGACAGAAGTCGAATTGCTCAAAACGCCCAACCTTGGCAAGAAGTCGCTGACTGAAATCAAGGATGTGCTCGGTGCACATGGGCTCGCCATGGGACAGCGTCTGGAGAACTGGCCGCCACCAGGGCTGGAGACTCACGACAAGAAAGCATCCTAGACACTCTAAAGTTTATTGGTACAGAACAATGCGTCATCGTAAATCCGGTCGTCATTTGAATAGAACCAGCAGTCACCGCCAGGCGATGTTCAGGAACATGACCAACAGTTTGTTTCGTCACGAACTGATCAAAACCACATTGCCCAAGGCCAAGGAGCTGCGGCGCGTGGCTGAGCCACTGATCACGTTGGCGAAAGAGGATTCCGTGCATAAGCGCAGATTGGCGTTTGCCCGGATGCGCGACAAGGAGATGGTTGCCAAGCTGTTCAATGAGCTGGGGCCACGCTACCAGGATCGTCCTGGTGGTTATCTCAGGATTCTCAAATGTGGGCATCGTACCGGAGACAACGCGCCGATGGCCTATGTGGAGATGGTCGATCGGGCTTTGCCGGACGAAGCGGTCGAGTAATGTTCTCATGGCCGGGCTGATGCCTGGATTTGTAAAAAGGCCAGTATCGTCTGGCCTTTTTTCGTTTGGGGGTGTTTTTTGTTTGCAGGGCACACCGAAAGGATTTGTGCTATGCTGATAAGCTGAATTTATTAACTCGGCAGCAAGATCGATATGGCGGATCGTCGTCTTCAAGTGTTCACCACCGTTGCGCGCTTTCTCAGCTTTACCAAAGCGGCAGAGGTGCTTCACATGACCCAACCGGCCGTTACGTTCCAGGTTCGTCAGCTCGAGGAGTATTTCAATACACGGTTGTTCGACAGGACGCACAATAAGGTCAGTCTTACCGAGGCCGGGCGCACAGTGCAGGGTTATGCTGAAAAGATATTCACCTTGTATGACGAGATGGAAGGCAGTGTCCGTGAGGTGACGGGCGCAATCGGTTCCTCGCTCACTGTTGGCGCGAGCACCACGGTTGCCGAATATATGCTTCCCGCGCTGTTGGGTAAATTCAAGGCAGTGTATCCGGAAGTCCAACTCAGCCTCAAGGTGTCCAACACCGAAGGGGTGGTCTCCATGGTCGAAAACAATGTCATCGACCTGGCGGTGGTCGAAGCGCCGGTCAGCAATAAACACCTGCTGGTTGAGAGCTGCCTCATGGATCAATTGGTCGTGACGACTGCACCCGATCACCCTTTGGCGGGCTCCGAGAGCGTATCGGTCGAAGAGCTGGTCAAATATCCGTTCATCTGCCGCGAGGAAGGTTCCGGTACCCGCGAGGTGATTCATGATTTTTTGGTCGCTCAGGGGGCGGACTCGGATTGCCTGAAGATCTGTCTTGAGTTGGGTAGCCCTGAATCCATCAAGGGAGCGGTCGAAGCCGGGATGGGGGTTTCCATTCTTTCGCGGGCCACTATAGGCAAGGAACTTCAATTGGGAATGCTGGCAGGTATTCCGCTCGATCCTCCCCTCGAACGGCCGTTTTCCTTTGTTCGACAGCGCCAGAAATTCAGGCAGAGAGCAACCGAGGAACTGCTCGAGTTTGCTCGCAGCTACTGCAAGGAACATCAATAGCGTTATCCTGATGTGTCTGTAAGAGGTTGCCTGTCTTGCATGGAGGCCGGGCCGTGGTTACCGTATTCCTTTCTTTTCGGGGTGGAATTGAGGGCATTTTTCGCATAGGATGTGCTTTTCCAGGTTCACGGGAAAACATGTGAATATTGAATCAGTAGAAAATACCTATCGCCGTTACGCGCCTCAGTACGATCTTCTGTTTGGCGCTATTTTTCATCCGGGAAGGAAAGAAGTCATACGCCAAATGGATTGCCAACCGGGAGAACAGATTCTCGAGGTGGGTGTGGGTACGGGATTGTCGTTACCTTTGTACCCGAAAGGGACCACGATCACCGGCATCGATATCTCCAAGGAAATGCTGGATCGGGCCGAGCGTCGCGTTGCCAGAGATCAGCTCGACAACGTCACGCTGCACCATATGAATGCTCAGGAGATGACGTTTCCCGACAATTCCTTCGACAAGGTCGTGGCCATGTATGTCGCTTCAGTGGTTCCTGATCCGGTAAAGCTGGTCAGTGAGATGCGGCGCGTCTGTAAGCCTGGCGGGCAGCTGATGTTCGTCAACCATTTCAAGAGCGAGCATCCGGTCATCCGGCGAATCGAAGAGTGGCTCGTGCCGCTGTCTGCCAAACTGGGTTTCGATCCGGGGTTTTCGCTGGCGCGTTTCCAGCAGGACTGTGATCTGGAGTTCGAACATAACCGGCGGGTCAATCTGTTTGGCTATTGGCGGATGTTGCAAACAACCAATCATGTCGTCGCAGATGCCGAGCCAGTCAGTGCGATTGGCGTGGCCAGTGAGGTCGAGGAAGTTCCTCCCATCGCTGAAGCAAGTTAGCGCTGCTGGCGCGACTTTTCTTTCAGGCGCCTTTATCCTTTTGGATGAAGGCGTATGCCGAGTGGTTGTGGATGGATTCGAAGTTTTCGGATTCCAGCGTGTAGGACGCAATGCGATCATCGGCGTTGAGGCGCGCAGCGATATCCCTGACCAGGTCTTCGACGAACTTGGGGTTTTCATAAGCGCGTTCGGTCACGTACTTTTCGTCAGGGCGTTTCAGTAGTCCGTAAAGCTCGCTGGAACCTTCCTTTTCCACCATTTCGATGATTTCCTCGATCCATACGAATTCCGCCAGGCGGGCGCTGACGGTGATATGGGAGCGCTGATTGTGTGCTCCATAGCGGGAGATTTTCTTGGAGCAGGGGCACAGGCTGGTAATGGGCACGACCACCTTCATGCTGATTTCCGGCTGGTTCTGGTGGATTTCGCCATGAAAGGTCACATCATAGTCCATCAGGCTCTGCACGCCGGAGACTGGAGCGGTTTTGTTGACGAAGAACGGAAACGTCATCTCGATATGGCCTGATTCGGCCTCCAGACGATCCGCTACTTCGTGCAGCATTTGCTTGAATGAGTCGATTGTGATTTCTCTTTCATGCTCATTGAGAATGGCCACGAAACGTGACATGTGCGTGCCTTTGAAATGATGGGGCAGGCTGACATACATGTTGAATTCGGCCACCGTATGCTGATCTTCCCCATCGCGGGCAGCGATCCTCACGGGATGACGGATGCCTTTGATGCCCACCTTGTCGATCGGGATTTCACGGCTGTCTGCGGCGCCCTGGACATCGGGCATGTCGTTGCTGGTTGATGACATGGTAATTCTCGGTCTGGAGAATGTGCTTCAGTCGCGAGTATATCGGACGCGAGCGCGCTCAGTCTCCCACAGTGTGATGGCGCTGACTTTTACGGTGTCGGAATCGAGTGCTTGTGACAGCTCCCCGAAAAACCAGGCAGCAATGTTCTCAGCGGTTGGGTTGATCTCGGTGAACGGTTCGATGTCGTTGAGATAACGGTGATCCAGCCTGCCGGCGATTTCCCGGGTTGCCTGTTTGATCTTTTTGAAATCGATGGCCATCCCAGACTCATCGAGCTGGCTCGCTTCGACTTCTGCTTCCACTTTCCAATTGTGCCCGTGCATGCGGCTGCAAGCGCCGGGGTAGTTCCGCAGCGTATGTGCCGATGCGAAGTCGGTATGAATCGTAAGGGTATATTTTGCAGGCATTTTGAGGGTGACTTACGTGTCAGCGCGATGCTATCCGAGGCGCATCCCGATTGCAATTTTCCCCAGGGAAATGCGCGCGTGCCGCGGCGACGATCTGGTTGGCGTCCAGTCCAGCCTCGCTGAGCAATTTTTCACGTGAACCGTGTTCCTGGAAGCGGTCGGGCAGGCCCAGGTTGAGCACCGGAATGGAAATGCCGATGCGCTGCAGATATTCGTTGACAGCGCTGCCTGCCCCACCGGCGACAACCCCGTCTTCAACCGTGATGAACCCCTGGTGGGTCTCTGCCATACGGCGGATGAGCGCCTCATCCAGTGGTTTGACAAAGCGCATGTTGATAACCGAGGCATCCAGCGCTTCGGCTGCCTTGATACAGGGTTGCAGCAA
>Ga0256841_1001925_pt1 | contig 17121 bp, 12 predicted proteins | sample 356308metaG_FD_185971 | JGI IMG/M metagenome (GOLD analysis project Ga0256841, IMG submission 185971) | Hydrothermal vent microbial communities from Mid Atlantic Ridge, Atlantic Ocean - 356-308 | ecosystem: Environmental > Aquatic > Marine > Hydrothermal vents | place: Atlantic Ocean: Mid... | reverse complement strand
CGTTGGGCGACGGTGGTGTTCGCGGCCCAAGCAAAGCTGCCCGGGAGCGGCCCGTAGCCTTCCGGCGTCAGGTAGCCCAGCTCGGTGAAGCACACCGGGCGCGCTCCCCCAAAGGCGTTGTAGTACGTGTTCACCATGCCCCAAAAGTAGCGTGTGTAGTAGTTGCCGCGCGGATCGCCGCTGGTTTGGTACGGGCTGACGATGCCCTCGTTGTAGTGTGCGCCGATGCAGTCCATATAGCGCGCCGCGCCGGCGGCGGCCATGCCGCGTATGTAGCGGTCGTCGTTCCAAACCGCGTCCGAGCCGAAAGCGCCTTCCGCGCCGGTGGGGGCGGGCGCGCCGCTGATCACGGCCACGTTGGGGTTGGCGCTTTTGATCGCGTTGTAGGCCAAAGCCAGCAATTGAGTATAGCTGTTCGGGTCAATGTGGCCGTGCGCCCACTCGCGATCAATGTTCTGCTCGTTCCACACTTCGATCGCGTCCGGCCCCAGCGCGGCGACCTCGCCCACAAAGCGCGCGTAGTCTTGGAAATAGCTTGGATCGGTGACCGCGTTGGCCTCGCCCACAATGCCAAGCAGCACCTTGAAGCCGTTGGCGTGCGCCTGCTGGATAGCGCCGGCGGCTACGCTGCCTGGGGCGCCGCGTGTAAAGCGAATTTGCCGCTTGACCCAGGTCATGCCCGCGTGGTGCATCAGCTCGGGATAGGCGAAGCTATCCACATGGCCGCCGTAGCCGAAGCCGCTCAGTCCTGCGCCCCCCGCGACGGGTGGCGGGGGCGCGGCGCCGGAGGTGCTCGCCGCTTGATCGTCGCTTGCAGCGGCGGGCGCGGCGTTGGCGCTGGTCACCGCGTCGGAAACGGGGAGCTGGCTCAGATAGCCGGAGAGGAGTTGGATATATTCCCAATAGACCCAGCCGTCTTGCCCGTTGGCGCTGACCAGCACCCAATCCATCGTGCTGTTGCGCCCTTTGGCGAGCACGTTCGTTCCGCGCGCCAGCGTGGTGATGACGCGGTAGCCCGTGCCCGCACCGGTGCGCATATTCACCGGAGCGATAATTTGCGCGGGCACGCCCGAGCCTTCCGGAAAGCCGCTTTCCGCAGCGGGGGCAGCTTCTGCGGCGGGCGAGTCGGCGGCGGGTTCATCGGCCATGGGCGTCCCTTTGTCGGCGGGCGCCTCGCGCACGGGCAGCGCTTCCACGTCCAGGCCTGCGCGCACGTCTAGATAGTCCGAAGAGACCCAACCTTCTTGGCCTTCCGGCGTGCGGGCGTAAACCCAAATGCCGTTCCAGGGGATGTCGTCGCGCGCCAACAAGGTGAGCGGCGTTCCGCGCACCAGCTTGGCGATGATGGCGTAATCGGTGTTCGGGCCGTGCCGCATGTTGAGCGTGTCGGGGCGCACGGTGGCGTCCGGCCCGTCTTGGGCGCGCACCAACCCGACGCCGAACACGCCGAGGATCAGCGCAAGGATCAGCGTCCATTGGGCGCTGCGGTGTATCAGAGATCGCGTGTGCATAGGTGTACTCTCTCCCGTTGTCTGCGAACGTTCGAGCGTGGCGCGCGCGAGGTATGCGCAGGCCGCCGGTAGTGTAGCACGCGGGATCGGCGTGGGCAAGGGCGCTCGGGGCGCGTCGTCCTGCTTATCCGCGATAGGGGCGGGGGCCGTATTGGTCAATGATCAGGCGTTGGAGGGTGTCGTCCCCGCTTTGGAGGCGCAAGATGCGGCGGTATAGCTCCATGAAGCCGTGCGGTTTGACCAAAAAAACGTTGCAACCGTTGGCGAAGGCTTTGTCCATCAACGAGCGTTCGTCGAGCATCGTCGCCATCACCAGCCGTGCTTCGGGGTGTTTTTTATGTAACACTGCCAGCAAGTCCACCCCGTCCATATCCGGCAGCTTGTTATCCACCACGATCAAATCCAGCCGTTCGCAGCGTTCGGCGATGGCCTGGGCTTCTTTGGCGGTGGCTGCGCCCTCAACGGTGAGCTTGGTTTGTTGGAGCAAGCGCACCAAAAAATCCCGATTGGCCGGTTCGTCGTCCACCACCAACGCATATGCAAAAGTCGGGGTGGGGAGGGCGTCCGGCGTGGTGGTCATGGTGTGGCGTCCTCGGCTTCGGCGGGGGGCTGGGGAGCTTCGGACGGCGCGGGAGCAGAAGGCGCGGGCGACTTTTTCTCTGCGGTTGGCGGTGTGGCGGCAGTGGTCGGCGCTGACTTTTGGGGCGCGGCTGGGGCTTTTTCCGCCGACGTGGAAGCGGCGGACGCGGAAGGGGTTTTTTCGTCGGATGGGGTCGGCGGTGCGGCTGGAGCGGTAGCGCGGTCGGCCAGCTCTTTTTCGTAGTGGTCGATCATCGCCAACAGGTCGGTGACCACCAACGGCTTGGGCAAATATTGGTCGCAGCCCGCCTCCAAGATGCGCTCGCGGTCGCCCATCATGGCGTAGGCGGTGATGGCGACCACCGGACGGCGGTCGTTGCGCGCGCGCAGCGTGCGGATCACGTCCAGCCCGCTGATCGTACCGGCCAGCTCGATATCCAGCAGCACGAGGTCTATGGCGGGGTCGTCCTTGAGCACTTCCAGCGCCCCTTCGCCTTCGTCGCGGAAGATGACTTCACAATTGCGGGCGCGCATGATGCGTTCGACCAGCGCGCGGTTCACCTCGTTGTCCTCAACGTACAAGATGCGCATGGTGTCCCCGTTTTGTTAGGCTGAGGCGTCCGTTACGGCAGTTTCAGAAGGCGCGGCGGCGGGCGTTTCGCTGGTTTCGGCGGCTTGTTTTTGGGGCAGCTCATAGCTCGGCAGCGCGAAATAGAACGTGCTCCCTTTGCCCAGCGTGCTTTCAAACCACATACGCCCGTTCATCAGACGGATGAGTTGTTGGGAGATCGCCAAGCCAAGCCCCGCACCTTGACGCCCTTTTTTGCGGCCTGCTGTGCCCTGGCGAAACTCTTCGAAGATGGTGGCTTTGTCGGTTTCGGCGATGCCGATGCCCGTATCTTCCACCGCGAAGACCACTTCGCTTCCCTCGGCGAAAACGCGCAGCTTGATATAGCCGGAGTCGGTGAATTTAGCGGCGTTGGAATATAGGTTCAGCAACACTTGGCGCACACGCAGCGGGTCGCCCAGGCACATCGGCAACGGCTCGGGCAACTCTTTGAGCAGCTTGACCCTGTCGCCTTTGTCTCCGACCAGGCCGACCGCCGTCGAAAGCACCCCTTTGACCACCGGTGCCAGGTCTACCGGTTGGATTTCCAGATCGAGCTTACCGGCATCCACTTTAGAAAGATCGAGAATGTCGTTGATGATATTGAGCAGGTGTTTACCGCTTTGCAAGATTTGTTGCATATCCTGGCGATATTGAGAGGGCAGCTCCACACCGTCGTACATGGCGGGAAAGTCCAGCATAGTTTGGCTGAAGCCGATAATGGCGTTCAGCGGGGTGCGTAGCTCGTGGCTCATATTCGCCAAAAATTGCCCGCGAAAGTTTTTCGCCTCTTCTTCGGCGTGGCGGGCGCGTTCCAACTCCAAGTTGGTGTCTTGGACTTGTTGAGTAAGCGCTTGTTGGCGCAAAAGGCTTTTTTGGAGCGCCTCGCGGCTTTCAAAAAGCGCAAAGGTGGTGTTGCGCTCCTTGCGATAGTTTTCCAGCGCCCATTCTGCGATGGCGTAAAGCTCGCCGCTGACCTGTGCGGAAAGGACGGCGGCCAGCGCGGTGAGGGTGAGCGCGAAGGCGGTGTGATTGTTGAGCGTCATTTGCCATTCGACCGCCGAGGGAATGGCGATAGCCACGACGATGACGGCCAACAGCAAAAGCATGGTGCTCTGCACAGGGAGCAACAGCCCGACCACGAACATCAGCAGCGGGAACATATAGGGAGCATAGGTGCGTCCGAAGTCCGGCAAGTAGGCCATAGAGAGACCAATCGCCAGCACCGCGCCCAGGGCGTAAGCCCAAGCGCCCGCTTGAAAACGATCATGGCGCAAAAAGTAGCCTGCCAGCAAACAGCCGCCTGCCAGCGTCATCGTGGGGGCAAATAGGCCCAGCAGCGAAAGGTCTTGCCCGCCGGTCAAGACGACCAGCAGCCACCACAAGAGAAATGCGCCGAAAAGCGTCGCACGCCACAAGATGTTCAGGCGCTCGGCGCGGACTTCTTGGGCGAAGGCGTGACGGCTGGGCACGTTGGAGCCGGATGTCGCCGCGTTTTGAGCCGCGTTGCGCTGTTTTTGTTCTTCGCGCTCTAGGGGATATTGTGGGAGCTGGGTGGAGGTTGTCATAAGGGTTGGTCCTGAAGACTTTATGTTTTTTGGGTTGGGGTGAATGGATGAATGATTAGGACAATTTTTCGCTCACAGTATACACCAATTTTATCGGTTTTTTACAATTCAAACCCGCTTCTGACCGAACGAGGCGCGCTGTGAGCTTAACGGAGTGGACGAGTACGGGTGATCGGGGTGGGGAAGTGGCGGTTGAGCGCACGCCGCGCGCCGCCCGCAGGCCTGGCTTTCGCCAGGCCCTCGGCGAGGCTCGCAGAGCCTCGCCGGTGCGCTGAAAGCGCACGCGGGCGGCGCGCACGCGGCGGGCGTTTGGAAACGCGCGCGTTAATTTTCCCCGAAAAACGCTTCGGTCGCCTCATCCGGCGTGAGGCCATCGTCGATCATCTTGCTGATGATCTGGCGCAGAATGCTGACGGGGATTGTGCCGCTCCACACTTGTTTGTCCGGCATGTGCAGCGGGGTGATCTCCTCGTCGCTGAAGCCCAACAACACGGTGGGCGTGCCGGTCAGCCCGAAGTCGGCAAAGGCGGCATTGCTCGCCTCCAACAAGTCGGCATAAGTGCCTTCGGTCATGCACTGCGCGAAGGCGTCCATATCCAGCCCGACGCCGTTTTCGCCCATCGCTTCGCGCACGGCGTCCTCGGTGTACGCTTCTTCATAGCCCAGCGTCAAATAGTTTGTGTACAAGGCTTTGTAGGCGCTGTAGCCTTTGCCCTGGGCGGTGGCGCAATAAAAGGCGTTGGCGGCGTACTCGGCGTTATCGTCCCAGCTCACCGGCGAAAGCTCAAAGCGCACGCGCCCGCTTTCTACTTCCAACGCCAACAGGTTGCTGATCGAAAGCGTGTATTGAGCGCAATGGCCGCAAGTGAAGCTCAGATACTCGCGCATCACCACCGGCGCGTCGTCTTCTCCATAGCTGAGCGCGCCGTCTTGTGGGCTTTCCAAGCTGGCGAGGAAGGCCGCGTCGGCGGCTTCGGCGTCCGGGTGTGGCGGGTGAATCTTCATGCTGCCCAGGATGTCTAAAATGGTCGCGTTTTCGTTTGGCGAGGCGGCGGTTTGCATCACCAGCACGGCGCCCATGTCGTTATAGGGATAGACAACCAGGTTTTGGATAAGGCCGTTGGCCTCGTCCGGCATGGCGACGCCGACGCCACCGCCCGGGAAGGGTTCGATTTCCGTGTCGTTTTCCTTAGCAACCTCTTCTAATGCGGACTCCGGCGTTTTGCCCGGGCCGAGGCTGGGGTAAACGTCAATGGTGATATACGCGCCCTGGCCGAACTGCTTGATATCCGGCGAGATCAACGCCAGCGCAAACTCCGGGCTATCTCCCATCCAGTCCCAATCTTCCGGCAGCGTGAAGGTGACGCCGAAGTCTTCCCACTCAAAAACCTTCATCGCGGCGGGGTCGGTGGTGGCGGCGGGGGACGGGGTGGCGGCAGTGGTGCTGGTCGTTGACGTTGAGGTGGCGGCGCTGGGAGTCGTGGGCGTCTCTTCGCTGCGGTTGGCGGCGTAAAAGGCCAACGCGATCAAGGCTGCGCCCAACACGGCCAGGCCGATCAAGGTCTTTTTGTTCATGCTCTCTCCTGGTGTATTGGCTGATGAGGCGGCTACGTTTCTAGCCAATTATAGCGATCCCTGTACAGAAATGCACAATCGAAGTTGAACTTTTTGCGCCTGGCGCGCAAAAAAGCCCCCGTAGGGGGGCTGGTGAACGGTGGGCGAAAATTGCTCAGCGTTTCAGATACGCGAGCTAAGCGGGGGCTTGTTGGACGGCCAGCAGCAGCATCTGCGAAAGGCCGCCGTTGTAGTCCATGTCGATCTTGATGTAGTTTCCTTCGGCCATATAGGCAGGGAGGAAGCCTGCGATCGGCACTTCGGTGAGCACAGGCGGGTTGTCGAAATAGCGTTCGGCTTCCGGATAGTATTGGAAGGGAAATTCCTCCTTGGGCACAAACGCGGTAACCATGCTTACGCGAATGCACTTGGAAGTGTGCCAGCCGAAGGTGAAGTACACGGAAAGTGTTTTGGGGAAGGTGGCGGCTTCCTCACCGGCCTGGAAGCCCAGCTCTTGCAACATCTGCAGGAGCTTTTCGCTGCGCTCCGGCTCGGGCGGGGTGCGGAAGTAGAGATTGACAGTTTTGTGCAAATAGTCAATGCCCAAGACGATAAGACCTTCCAAACCGTACTTTTGGAAAAAGCCCAGGTGTTCCCGAGCCGCGGGCGGCAACGAAGGCAGTTGTACCGCTTCTTGGATGGGGACGTCGCCTTTGGGGAAGACCCATATTTTTTCCATGCCGTTACGTGTGCCCAAATCTACGCCGTGCCCGGGGGCGGGGTAGGCCATCATAGCCTCGTTGTAGAGTTGATAGATCGGGTGGTCGTCCGGCACGATCAATCCGTTTTGGACGGCGGCTTCGTAGGGGCTGATGTCGCAGGCAAAGCCGAAGTAGCGCACGGAAAGATTACGCTGTTCGGGCGGGTGGGACGTGGTACGATAGGAAACGGGGGAGGTGCGGAAGCACGCTTCGTATGTTTTGACGGCTGGCTCGAACTTTTCGGCGTTGTAGGGCGCGTTGACCAGTTCCGCCATTCGGCGGATGTCGTGGTAAAATTGCTCAGGCTCTACGGATGCCCAGTTAGGTTTAAACATGCGCTTTGCTCCTGTGCGTATGATCATGGAATTGGCACTGGCCGAACTTAGCTTATGTATCTGGAGAGCTTGATAAGGAGAATTTCCCACCGTTTCACCAATAAAAATATAGGAGGTATGTAACACAATGTCAATACAGATCGAAAAACTTCCCGAAATTCGAACCATTTACTATACGCTTTCTGAACCTGTTGAGCTTCCTGGAGACCCCGCAACTTCTATGGCTGCTACGGCGCAATTCAAGCAGGAACTCAGCGGGGAGGGGAAGGTTTACCGCGTGTTGGACTTTTCCGACGTTAATCTGGGCTTTGGCGATATGATGGTCGGGATCGCTATGGAAAGGGAACACGAGGGCGGCGCTTTTGACCCCGACGTGGCGACGATTTACATCGGCAAGAGTGAGTTGGTCAAGTTGGGGGCGAATGCACTTAAATCGCAGAATCAATTCCAGGGTTCTAACGTGATCGGCGTGGTAGAAACGCGCGAGGAAGCGTTAGACTTGATACGCGAGCATCTTTCCCAATAATTCGCCTATGAGCACTCCACAGACCCTCGCCCGCCTGGCCCGTCGTCGTCGCCGCCAACGTCAACGCGCGGAGCAAACCGTGCCGCGTGCGTTGCGTTGGGCGGGCGTGGTGTTGGGGGCGTTGGCGCTGGCGCTGGCCCTGGGCACGCTGATCGCGCTGGGCGTGTTCGCGGCGGTGTACAATTATTACGCCGCACAATTGCCCCCGCCTGAACGCATCGTCGCCGCCGAGGAAGAAGCCTTCCTCACCAGTGTGCTTTACGACCGCAGCGGCCAGACCGTGCTCTACGAGGTGATCGACCCGGAGGGGGGGGATCGCCGCTGGGTGCGGCTCGACGATCTGCCGCCTTACATTTTGCAAGCCACCGTCGCCATCGAAGACGCCAGCTTTTACCGCAACCCGGGCTATGACCTGCGCGGCATGGCGCGCGCGCTCTGGGCGAACCTGACCGGCGGGCAATTGCAAGGCGGCAGCACGATTACGCAGCAACTCGTGCGCAACGTACTTTTGGCGCCGGAAGAGCGCCGTGAGCTGAGTGTCGGGCGCAAGGTCAAGGAAGTGATCTTGGCGACCGAGATTTCGCGGCTTTATAGCAAGGACCAAATCCTGGAGTGGTACGTCAACACCAACTTTTACGGCGGCTGGGCCTACGGGATCGAGGCGGCGGCACAGCAGTATTTCAGCAAACCTGCCCGCGATCTGACGCTGGCCGAGGCGGCTATGCTGGCGGCTATCCCGCAATTTCCGCTCCAGAACCCGATTGACAACCCCGACGCGGCCAAGTTGCGCCAGGGGCTGGTGCTCCAAGCGATGGTGGACGAGGGCTACATCACGGCGCAGCAGGCCGAAGAAGCCTTCGCCCGCCCGTTGGCCGTGCGCCCCTTCAGCGCGCGTTTTGACATCATCGCGCCGCACTTCTCCTTTTACGCGCGCGCCGAAGCCGAGGCGATCCTCAACGACTTGGGGCTGGACGGGCCGCGTTTGCTCACACGCGGTGGCTTGCGCATCTACACCACGCTAGACCTGGACTTGCAGCTCCAAGCCGAGTGTGTGGCGCGCAGCTATGTTTCGCGTTTGGCGGGCGGCGATCCGACGGTTTCGTACCATACCAGCTTGGGCACGCCGTGTCCTGCAGCCGCGTATTTGCCGCCCTTGCCGCAAGCGTTGGTCGGCGGCCAACGAGACGTGAGCAACGCGGCAGTGGTGGTTTTGCGCGGCGAAACCGGCGAAGTGCTGAGCATGGTCGGCAGCGTGGACTATTGGGACGAGGGCATCCAGGGCCACTACAACGCGGCGCTGGCTCAACGGCAACCGGCCTCCTCGTTCAAGCCGTTTGTGTACCTGGCCGCTTTTTTGCAAGGGCCGCTGCCGGGCTATCCCAACGGCATCACCGCCGCCACCATGACCTACGACGTGCCGATCGAGTTCGACAACGGCGGCCAGCCTTACACGCCCGTGAACATAGACCGCCAATATCACGGCCCGATGAGCGTGCGCGACGCGCTGGCGAACTCCTACAACGTGCCGCCGGTGCAGCTCGCCAACTTGATCGGGCTGGGGCCGATTTTGCGCACCGCGCACCGCCTGGGGATCAACTCGCTGACCCAGCTTGACCGTTACGGCTTGGCGCTGGCGTTGGGCAGCGGGGAGGTCTCACTGCTCGACTTGACCTACGCTTACAACGTTTTTAACCAGGGCGGCTACATGGTCGGCGTGCCGGTGCACGAGGATCAGAGCGCGCCGGGCTTTCGCGGGCTAAATCCGGTGGCGATTTTGCGCATTGAGGACGCGGACGGGCGCGTGCTGTGGGAGTATGGCGAGGAGACCGGCACGTTTCAGCGGCGCTTGGTGCTCGAACCGGCGCTCGCGTACATCCTGACCGACATCCTGGCCGACGACGCCGCGCGCGAGCCGGCCTTCGGGCGCGGCAGCGCGCTAGAGCTTTCGCGTCCCGCCGCCGTCAAGACCGGCACCACCAACGACAACCGCGACGCCTGGACGGTCGGCTACACGCCGCAAATGGTGGTCGGTGTGTGGGTGGGCAACAACGACAACCGCTCGATGAGCGACGTCACCGGATCGAGCGGCGCTGCCCCGATCTGGCATGCGCTGATGGAATACGTGCACACGCGCGACGCCCTACCGCGTCAGGAGTGGGCGCGTCCCCCGACGGTGGTAGAGGCGGTCGTGTGTCAGATTTCCGGCCTTTTGCCCACGCGCATCTGCCCACAAACGCGCGAGCTTTTCTACGTAGACCCGGCCTTGGGCATTGACACACGCCCTTCCCAAGTGGACACGTATTGGAAGGAGTACGCGGTTAACGTCTGCAACGGGCGCTTGGCGAGCGCCTCTTCGCCGTCGGAGTGCGTGGAGCAGATGGTCTTTTTCGACTGGCCGCCGCAGGTGCGCGCCTGGGCACGGGAAACCGGTCAGCGCTTCCCACCCGACGAATACGACACGGTGGACGCCACCTCGCCTTTTAACCCTGTGGCGATTATCTCGCCGCCGTTTTTGGGGCGTGTGCGCGGGCAGGTGGAGGTTCGCGGCAACGTCAGCGATGAGCAGTTCGCCTACTATCGCTTGGACTACGGCGCGGGCACGCAGCCGGACGTGTGGCTCCAAGTGGGCGAAGGCACGCAAAGCGGGCGCGACGTGCTGCTGGGCACGTGGGACACGGCGGGCTTGAGCGACGGCGCGGTTTACACGCTGCGCTTGACGATGGTTCGCGCGGACAACTCGCTGGAAACGGCTTACGTGGCCGTGACGGTGGACAACGCGCCGCCGCGCGTGCAGCTCAGCGAGCCGCAGGAAGGCGCGCGTTTTTCGCTGCGGGAAGACGCGGCTATTCCGCTCCGCGCCGAGCCGGAAGACAACGTGCAGATCGCGCGGGTGGACTTTTACCGCGACGGCGAACAGGTCGCCAGCGCCGAGGAGTGGCCCTATACGGCGCGCGTGCCGTTGGAACAGGCGGGCACGTTCGAGTTGTGGGCGGTGGCGTATGACGCGGCGGGCAACAGCGCGGAATCCGCGCATGTGAGCGTGCGCGTGAGCGAGTAGCGGCAGGGCGGCGGGGGCTTTGCCCCCGTGCCCCCAGCAGGGGTCGGATGACCCCTGCACCCCCCGCGAGCCGCGCTGACGCACGGCTCGCGGAGCGGAGCTGCCGCCGGTAGCCTAGCGTTTGCGGTGATCGCGCATTTGGGCGCGCCGCCTCGCCGCGCTCCGCGCGGCTGACGCGCGGCGAATGCCGCGCGTAGTGCGCCGTATGGCGCACGGGCGGCGCGCCCTCCCGACGGCGAACGCTCCATAGCAGCGCACGTTCCCCGACCGCTCAAGTTCCCCTGCTCTTGCCGCTCGCAGCGCCCCACAACAAATTTGCCAAATGCAGCGGCTCGTGCTTATAATAAGGGCAGTTGAGGAAAAAACATCAATCAACGCTGAGGAGCTTAGGCTTTCCATGTTGACCCCAATCCAAGGGCTGTGCGTGTGTTCTTGTTTGTGTGTGCGAGCGACACAACGCTTGTGGTGTGGGGCTGTGGATGGATAGTGCCTGAGTAACGAATAGGGCGTTTGAGCAATCGGCCACGCAACCCAAGCGTGGCCGATTTTCTTTTGCCTGGAGCGCATCCCGTCACCCACTTGACCATCACCCGAAGGAGCTTTGCATCATGGCCGTTACACAAAAACCGCGCATCGCCGAAAACGTCACCCAACTTATCGGCAACACGCCGCTTGTGCGGCTCAATCGCATCACCGAGGGCGCGGGGGCCACCGTGCTCGCCAAACTTGAGTACGACAACCCCGCCCGCAGCGTCAAGGACCGTATCGCGCTGGCGATGGTCGAAGCGGGCGAACAAGCGGGCCAGATCACGCCCGAAACGCTGATCGTCGAGCCGACCAGCGGCAACACCGGCATCGGCTTGGCGATGGTCTGCGCCCAGCGTGGCTATCGTCTGGTTGTCACCATGCCGGAATCGGTCAGCCGCGAGCGCCGCAAATTGCTGCGCGCGTTCGGTGCGGAGCTGGTGCTCACGCCCGCCGAGGGCGGGATGGCCGCCGCGATCGCCGAAGCTGAGCGTATCGTGGCCGAACACGAAAACGCCTTCATGCCCCAACAGTTCCGCAACCCTGCCAACCCCGAAGTGCACCGCCGCACCACCGCCGAGGAAATCTGGCGCGACACGGCGGGGCAGGTGGATATTTTCGTGGCGGGGATCGGCACAGGCGGCACGATCACCGGCGTGGGCGAGGTGCTCAAGGCGCGCAAACCGTCTGTGCAGGTGGTCGCGGTTGAGCCTGCGGACTCGCCCGTGCTCAGCGGCGGGGAAAAAGGCCCGCACCCCATCCAGGGCATCGGCGCGGGCTTTGTGCCGCAAGTGCTCAACACGGCCATCTACGACGAGATCGTCCGTGTGACGGGCGACGACGCCTTCGAGACGGCGCGCCGTATGGCCCGCGAAGAAGGTTTGCTGGTCGGCATCTCCTCCGGCGCGGCGACGTGGGCCGCGTTGCAAGTGGCGGTTCGCCCCGAAAACGCGGGCAAAACCATCGTGGTCATCATTCCCTCTTGGGGCGAACGCTATTTTTCGACCGCGCTCTACGCGGATTTGAACGACTGAGATCGCAGGAGGTCATTATGCTGGGCCTGATCCGTACCATCCGCGAAGATGTTGCCTCCGCCCTGGAACGCGATCCGGCGGCACACAACGCGCTGGAGGTGCTCACCGCCTATTCCGGCTTGCATGCCATTTGGTGGCATCGCGTGGCGCATCGGTTTTGGCGCTGGCGGTTACGTTTGTTGGCTCGTTGGCTTTCGCAACTTGCGCGCTGGCTGACCGGCATCGAAATCCACCCGGGCGCGCAGATCGGGCCGCGTTTTTTCATTGATCACGGGATGGGTGTGGTGATCGGCGAAACCACCGAGATCGGCGCGGACGTGACGCTCTATCACGGCGTGACACTCGGCGGGGTCAGCTTGCAACACGGCAAACGCCATCCCACCATCGAAGACGGCGTCGTTATCGGCGCCGGCGCCAAAGTCTTAGGAGCGATCACTGTGGGGAAAAATTCGCGCATCGGCGCTAACGCTGTTGTGGTCAAAGATGTGCCGCCCGAGAGCGTCGTCGTGGGCATCCCGGGCAAGCCGATCAAGCGGCGCGCTCCCGCGCCCGAACCCGGACGCGACCTGGCCCATAACGTGCTGCCGGACGTGGTCACTGCACGGCTGGACCGTATCTTGGATCGGCTGGACGAAGTCGAACGGGCGATCCATCGCTCGGCGGCCTCTGCAACATCCGCCAACGGCAACGGCAATGGCAACGGACATCACGCAGAGGAAGAGGAGACGCTCTACGCGCCGGATTACGTGATCTGAGCGTCGGGGCGGTATCTGTGGGTGTGCTGTGGGGCGCTGCCCCACACCCCGCAAGGGGTGCGAGCACCCCTTGACCCCGCCGCATCAACGCTGCGCGTTGACGCGGCCCGGAGGGCGTATGGGCGTGGGCGGTCGGCGAAAGCCAGGCCCTGGCGGCGCGCCCACTGCGCGATCACCGCAAACATTCACTCCGTCCGGCGAGCGCCAGCGCCGCGAGGCGCGCGGAGCGCGGCTCGCGGGGGGTGCAGGGGGCAAAGCTCCCTGCTGGGGGCGCGGGGGCAACGCCCCCGCCCGCATCACGCGCCCTCGCCCCCCTTTTACTCGCTCACCAGCTTCTGCCACGTCTCCGCGATCTCGCGGTGCAACGGCACGCGCTCGCGGAAGCGCTCGCGCTGCTCGGGCGTTTCCAGCCCGTCCATCTGCCGCACCATCAACGTATAGGCCGCGCGCAACATCTCCCGCGCCTCCTCTTCTTCCCGCGCCATGTGCAACACGCGGTACACGTCCCAATACACCCGCAACGGGTCTTCTAAACGACGGGGGCCGTTTTCCGCCAGATGCCGCAAAACTTGCTGCGCCATTGTGTACGCCTCGACCGCGTAGCCTTGTGCCAACAGCGTGCGCATCATGCCCGCTTTGGCCTCGGTTTCTTCGGCAGGGGCGGGCACGGCGTGCCAAATGTCCACCGCTTCTTGATAGGCGCGCTGAGCGGGCAGCCAGTCTTTGCGCGCTTCGGCCAAGCGCCCTTGCCAGTAGTGTACGTGCGCCGCGTCGGGCGGATCGCCTTGCCCTTCGGCGAGCTTTTGCGCCTCTGCGAGCGGCGCTTCGGCTTGCCCGTGCGCTTCCATATCCAGATAGGCGGCGGCCAACCCGCACCGCGCATGAATCGCCGCGCTGATCAACTCGCGTGCGTCGGCCAGGCGCTGTGCCGCGCTGTAATCGTCCAGCGCGGCGGCGTGCTCGCCCAGATGCCGATAGGCCGCGCCGCGCAAATTGCGCGCGTTGACCAGCCCCGCGATCTGCCCCAGCCGTGCCCAAGCCTCAATCGCGGCAGTGAGCACCGGCAGCGCGTGCGCATATTGCCAGTCCGCGATCAGTTGCAAGCCGTAATTGTTGGCTTGGGCGGCGGTTGCGTCCAGCTTGCGGCGGATGGCCGCGTTGGTCAGATCGGCGACTTCTAACAGGCCGCTGAGTTGTTCCCACCAACTCGGGAAGTCGTCCCCGTTTCCGTTTGAGTGGATTGGTGGCGTGGATGGTGTACTTGGCATAGTATGTATCCTGTGTCTGAGCCGCGCAAAGTGTTTGCGCGCGTCGTTCGGTCTGTCCCGATCCTAACAGCATTGGCCTTCATCTGAAAATTTGACGTGCGGAGGTGCGAACCATGCTTTGCCCCCGCGCGGAAGCCGTTTGGGAACTAATCTACAAGATTCCTGCGCTTTGCTAACGAATTTCTATGACTCATTCGCTACACTACAGGCGCTAAGGTCACCAGATACCCTGCAAACTTTCGGAGGCAAAAGGTAGTGAGCGCCAAAAAGACGCACTCCAAAGCGAAGAAATCTCATGCCGCCCCGCCCAAAGACGACGCACACGACACCCACGAGGCGGAAGCGACAGCTCAGGCCGAAGCCCAACAAGCAACACCGCCAAACGGTGACGGCCAAACCGCTGCGGAGGCGGCTCCGAGCGCAGTGACCGAGACGACGACAAAGGAGGCCGCAGAAGACAACGTGTCTGCACGCTTAGAACAAGCCGAAGCCCGCGCAGCGGAATATTTGGACAGTCTCCAGCGCGAACGGGCCGCCTTCCAAAACTATAAACGCCGTGTCGAGCGCGAGCGCGCCGACCAAACCAAAGTGGCCGAAGCGCAATTGCTGCTCAAGCTGTTGCCCGTGCTGGACGACTTTTACCGCGCGATGGACGCCGTGCCCGAAGACCAACATAACGAGTGGTACGAGGGCGTGGCGCTGATTTTGCGCAAGCTGGAGCGCTTTTTGCAAGACGCGGGCGTGAGCGAAATTGAGGCCGTCGGCAAACCGTTTGACCCGACCTATCACGAGGCGGTTGGCATGGAGACAAACTCCGAGGCGGAAAGCGGCACGGTCACCGAGGTGCTCCAACGCGGCTATATGCTCGGCGAGCGCGTTTTGCGTCCGGCGCTGGTGCGGGTGGCTGAGTAAACGTAAACCAGAGACATTTCAACGCGCACACGTGCGCGTTTGCAAGCAATCATCACATATCATCAAGCAAGGCGAGGTGAGAGACACATGGGCAAGATTATCGGCATTGACTTGGGGACGACCAACTCGGTTGTCGCGGTGATCGAAGGCGGCGAACCAACCGTAATCCCGTCGGCAGAAGGCGGGCGACTGATCCCGTCGGTGGTCGCGGTCAACAAACAAGGGGAGCGCCTGGTCGGGCAACTGGCCCGTCGGCAGGCGGTGATGAACCCCGAAAACACCATCTTTTCGATCAAGCGCTTCATGGGGCGCAAGTTTGACGACCCGGAAGTGCAAAAGGCGCTGGAAATTGTGCCGTACAAGGTCAGCGCTGCGCCTAACGGCGACGTGCGCGTCCACATGGGCGGCAAAGCGTATAGCCCGCCGGAAATTTCGGCCATGATCCTACAAAAGATCAAGGCCGACGCCGAAGCGTATTTGGGCGAAGAAGTGAAGGAAGCCGTGATCACCGTTCCGGCTTACTTTTCCGACAGCCAACGCCAAGCGACCAAAGACGCGGGCCGCATCGCCGGTTTGGACGTGAAGCGTATTATCAACGAGCCGACGGCGGCGTCGCTGGCTTACGGCATTGACAAGAAAAAGGACGAGACCATCGCCGTCTACGATTTGGGCGGCGGCACGTTCGATATCTCGATCCTGGACGTGAGCGAAGGCCTGATCGAGGTGCGCTCGACCAACGGCGATACCTTCCTCGGCGGCGACGACTTCGACCAGCGCATCATCGACTGGATCGCCGACGAGTTTAAGAAGGAGCAGGGGATTGACTTGCGGCAAGACCGCCAGGCCTTGCAACGGTTGAAGGAAGCGGCGGAAAACGCCAAGAAAGAGCTTTCCACCACCATGCAGGCCGAGATCAATCTGCCCTTTATCACGGCGGACGCCAGCGGCCCCAAGCATTTGAACATGACCTTGACGCGCGCCAAGCTCGAAAGCCTGGTCGCTGACCTGATCGACCGCAGCATCGAGCCGTGCAAGAAGGCGCTTGACGACGCCGGGCTGAAGGCCGGAGACATCAACGAAGTGCTCTTGGTGGGCGGCATGACCCGTATGCCCGCTATCCAAGAAGCGGTCAAGAAGTTCTTCGGCAAAGAGCCGAATAAGAGCGTCAATCCGGACGAAGTGGTCGCCATCGGTGCGGCTATCCAAGGCGGCGTGCTCGGCGGCGAGGTGAAGGAAGTGCTCTTGCTGGATGTGACCCCGCTCACGCTCTCGATTGAGACGTTGGGCGGCGTGGCGACGCCGATCATCGAGCGCAACACCACCATCCCGACCCGCAAGAGCCAGATTTTCAGCACGGCAACCGACAACCAGTCGCAAGTGGAAATCCACGTCGTGCAAGGCGAGCGTCCGATGGCGGCGGACAACAAGACGCTGGGCCGCTTCATCCTGGACGGCATCCCACCGGCGCCGCGCGGCGTGCCGCAAATTGAAGTGACGTTTGATATTGACGCCAACGGCATCCTGAACGTCAGCGCCAAAGACAAAGCGACGGGCCGCGAGCAGAAGATCACCATCACGGCCAGCAGTGGTTTGAGCGAGGAAGAAATCCAGCGCATGGTGCGCGAAGCCGAACAGCACAAAGCCGAAGACGAGCGCCGTCGCCAGCAGGTGGAAACGCGCAACTTGGCCGACGCGCAAATCTTCACCGCCGAAAAGCTGCTACGCGAACACGGCGACAAGATCGCCGAAGCGCAACGCAGCGAGATCGAGAGCAAGATCGAGGCAGTGCGCAAGGCGTTGGAAGGCGACGACATGGACGCGATCAAGCGCGAAACCGAGGCCCTGGCGCTGGCTTTGCAGCAGGTGGGCGCGGCCATGTACGAGAGTGCCGGTGCGGGCGTGGGCGGTGCTGCCGCCGACGACGGGAGCGCCTCCGCTGCCGGTCAGCCGAGCGATGAGGACGTGGTCGAGGGCGAGTTCACCGAGAGCTAAAGCTCACCGTGTGAAGTGTAAACGCGACGCGCGGGCACGTGCAAAAGCATGTGTCCGCGCGTTTTTTGGGTGCGAGGGCTTCGCCCCCGCGCCCCCAGCAGGGAGCTTCGCCCCCTGCACCCCCCGCGAGCCGCGC
>Ga0256841_1001924_pt1 | contig 17125 bp, 15 predicted proteins | sample 356308metaG_FD_185971 | JGI IMG/M metagenome (GOLD analysis project Ga0256841, IMG submission 185971) | Hydrothermal vent microbial communities from Mid Atlantic Ridge, Atlantic Ocean - 356-308 | ecosystem: Environmental > Aquatic > Marine > Hydrothermal vents | place: Atlantic Ocean: Mid... | reverse complement strand
TGCATCTGTGTAAATCCGTGGTTAATAATAAAACCACAGATAACTCAGATAAACCCGGATTTGAAAAAAATTTTAACCGAAAGAGGCTAAAACAAATTTGTTACCGATCTTAACAAAATCAAAAGAGATGTTAAGATTCTGACTTCCGCTTTTAAAAACAACCTTCAAAATATAATGTTTAACACCATCAATGTTTTTTGTCTGGAATTTACCGTATTCATACGAATCGCTTAACTCAAGGTAAGCCTTTATTTTTTTGCAATTCCGTCTGACAATGCTTTTCTCCTCACGCACGCCGTAGTTTAATGTGGAAGTCAGATATCGGTCTTTGTCGTCGCCCGTGTAGGCAAAATAACCGCTTGCTTTTTGGTATTTATTCCCTTTGCTCAATTTGAAAATTTCCGATAAAGTCGATTTAACTTGATCTTCAGGTTTTTCTGATTGAGCAAATAAAACGGCGGAGGTTAATAGAAAAAGAAGTATTAGACCTGTATATTTTTTATAATCAATCATTATTTTCCCCGTGGTTGTTAATAATTTAACAAGTAGAAAGCCAAATTGTTGCACTCAAACAGTAATTAAAATACAAAAAATATTAACTTGAAAAAACATCAATATGTAAAATGTTTTATTTTTTCACCCCGTTCACCAATTTGCGTCATGGCTTCAATACCGATGGAAAGATGAATATCAACAAATTGTCTTGTAACTTCTTTGTCCAATTCCTCGGTTTTTATTCCCTCTGGAATCATGGGTAAATCGGATACGAGCAGTAATGCACCCCGTGCAATTTGATTGGCATAACCAACGACAAACACAGTCGCGGTTTCCATATCAATTCCTATTGCCCCAAGATGACGCAGATACGCTTTGAAATCCTCATCCCATTCCCACAATCTTCTATTCGTTGTGTAAACTACACCCGTACGGTATTCCAAATTCCGCTCGACTATCTTTTGTGACACGAATTTGTGCAATTTGAATGAAGGCAATGCCGGAACTTCGGGTGGTGCGTAATCGTTACTTGTTCCTTCACCACGTATTGCGGCAATGGGCAAGATGAAATGACCGATTTCGGTGGACTTTTTTAATCCTCCGCATTTACCCAAAAACAAAATTCCCTTCGGCTGGCGTGCAATTAGCAAATCCATAATTGTTGCGGCATTTGCCGAGCCGATTCCGAAATTTATGATTGAAAGTCCGTTGGTATTGGTTGCCGTTTGCATCGGTCTTCCTATTCCTTTTACATCGCAATTGAATTTTTCTGCAAAATTTTCAACATAATTATAAAAATTGGTCAACAACATATAATCGCCGAATTCGTCGATTTGAGTTCCGGTATATCTTGGCAGCCAGTTTTTTGCTATGTCCAATTTGGTTTTCATAATCACCCTTTTATTTCTGAGATTTATGAGAAGAATTTAGTAAATAATTTTCAATTTTTAACAAAAGTAATGCAAACAGATATCCCAATGCGGAGCCTAAAATCATACCGGCCAACATATCGGAAGGGTAATGAACGCCTATGTAAGGTCTGGAAAAAGCCACAAGAAATGCAACAGATAAAAGTATGTTTCTGTATTTCGGATACAGTTTTGAAAAAAACACAGCGATGGCAAAATTGTTCAATGCGTGTGAAGAGGGCATCGAATACGTTCCGCCGCAAGAAACCAAAAGCCGTACGTCGTCCAACACATTGCAAGGGCGTTGCCGCGCAATAAGATTTTTCAGAAATGAACTGCTGAACTGATCGGATACGGCAATCAGAATCAATGCACCGATTGCGGCAAATTTACCTGCTTTTCCGCCTTGGAAGAACAAAATTCCAAGTAAAATCAACCATGCAATGTACCAATGAGAAACATCGGTTATAAACACGAAAAATTTATCGAAAACGGGGTTTGCCAGAGAATGGTTTATAAAATAAAATAATTTCACGTCGATCGAATATAAAAATTCACTCATTTGGGCATTCCAATGTGATTTAAATCAAAATAATACTTATTATCCCTAAAACTCTTAATAAATAAAATAACTCTTCGATAATACCAATTGTGCAAATATAACAAATGATGATTCAAAAAATAAGCTGAACCGCCAGATGTCGCAGCCGTTAAAAATTTTAAAATTCGAACCAACTGATCAAAATAAAGAGAATAAAAAAAAATTTTCGCCCGGTATCGAAAACGATGAAGTGGTTCCCTCGATTTTATTTCCACTAAAAATTGCCGCTATCATTACTGCGGTTGCAGGGGTGCTCGCTCTTATTTTCGAAGTAAAGATTTTTATTTCTTACTCGTTTGAAATTTATTTAGCAAGATTGTTCTTAACTGTGGTCGCTTTCATTGTATTGGTTATTGCGCAAACCAAATTCGGCAGAAAGCATCCGGCCGGACTACTTCATTTCTTTCTTGCCGGAGTTATATTTTCATTTGGATTTGTAGTGTTCAAACTCCCTTCTCATTTTTTACTTAATGCACTTATCGTAATTTTTTTAATTTTCACACTCTCTATTTTTCTCGGGTGGAAAAATATTAATCAAGCCGCCGTTTTAATTTTGTACTTCACCGTATTCGGCGTGGTTGTTTTTTTGAAAGGAATTGATGTAACCGGACCGGTAAATTTACCGGTTTTAATTACAATTGCTTTCCTTTCTTTCCTTTCGATGTTTATTAACAAATTGACTTACAGGAACAAACTTAAGTTGATTGATAATTTCAATTCTATGGTGAGGGAGTTAAATGAAATTGACGATGAAGATTCGCCTTTACATAAGCCGGATTTGAAAATTGATGATATATTGGAAGACAATCAGCTTTTGGGATTTTTCAGAATAGATAACAAAGGGAAGTTCAAATATGTTAACAGGGGATTCATCCGGATTTTGAAGTATGAAGATAAAAACGAATTGCTGAAGAAAAAAATTGGCGAAGATATTTTTGCCGATGCCGGAGAATTTGATGAGATATTTAAAATTGTTAAGGGCAAAGGAAACATAAAAGAAAAAAAGGTTAAGCTGAAAACAAAAGACGGAAATGCCATACCGGTTCTGTTCACAATGCAAAAACCGTTACAGGAAAAGAAAGAAGGTTTTACCGGCATTTTTGTTGACGTTTCTTCGTATGATACCGAAATAGAAAAATTAAACGCAGAGCTCAAAAAGCTCAAGAAGGAAATCAGTGATACGAGTTTACACGCTTCAACGGCAGAATACGCCAGCAATGTTAAAACCCAATTCCTTGCGAATATGTCGCACGAAATCCGTACGCCGATGAATTCCGTTTTGGGATTTTTAACGTTGATTGAAAACGGATTGTTCGAAAGTGAAAAGGAGTTGAAAGATTTTGCAAGAAATGCCAAAACCTCAGCCGAATCGCTTCTTGATATAATCAATAACATTTTGGATTTATCTAAAATAGAAGCGGGTAAAATGGATGTTGACGTAATGGAAACAAGCATTGAAGAAGAAGTGAATAAAGCGGTTTCAATTGTAACCCCGCTTCTCAACGAAAAGAATTTGGAATTGAAGATAGAAATTTCTCCCGATTTGCCCGAAACCGTTTACGGCGATGGCGCAAAGTACAGGCAAGTACTTGTAAACTTATTGAATAACGCAATTAAATTTACGGATACCGGTTCGGTTGGCGTGAAAATTCAAAAAGAAACTCAGACCGATGCAATAGTTAAAATAGAAACTTCCGTAACCGATACCGGCAAAGGAATACCGGAAGAACAAATTCCCATCTTGTTCAAACCCTTTACACGCTTGGAAAATTCAATGCAAAAAGAAGGAACCGGTTTGGGATTAATGATTTGCAAGGAATTTGTAAAACTTATGGGCGGGGAAATCCAAGTTGAAAGTGAACCGGGCAAGGGAAGTACCTTCACGTTCACAACTGTGTTCAGCTTGTATGAAGAATTCAATCCCGAGGAATTCAGAGAAAAAGAATATCAGGAAGAAGTTGAGGAAAAACCTGAAACACAAGATAATTTTGCCGGGGCGGAAGATGAGCCGGTGTTGGTCGAAAATATGTTTGAAGGTGAATTCATTCCGTTGGCAAAACCCGTTAAGACGAACGGTAAACGGAAAAACCTGTTGCTTGTTGAGGACAATCCGATAAGTCAAAAAGTTGAACTGAAACTTCTGCGCGATGCTGGTTACGAAGTGGAAGCTGTAACAAACGGTTACGATGCCATTGAAGCAATTAAAACCGGCAAATTTGATTTGGTATTGATGGATATAGAAATGAAAGACATGAACGGATTGGAAGCGACAAAAAAAATAAGACAAATGGTGCCGCCGGTAAACAGCATTCCAATAATTGCGGTAACTGCGCATTCGAGCATGAAAGACAGGGAAAAATGTTTGGCTGCAGGTATGAACGATTACATTGCCAAACCGATAAATATTAACTTCTTGAAAATGACAATAGATCAGTGGCTGAACGACGATTAAACCGCTCAGCCGTTAAAATCAAGCCATAGTTAGAACTTCGCGAATGTGCTCCAGCGCCCAATCTATTTCTTCTTTTTTGATTATTAAAGGTGGAGCAAAACGGATTACATTTTCGTGAGTTTCTTTTGCCAATATTCCTTTTTCCTTTAATGCTTCACAAAATCTTCTCGCGCCGCCGGCTTCGTCTTTCAATTCAACACCGATAAACAATCCTTTGCCGCGCACTTCTTTAACGTGTGGCGAATCGATTTTTTTCAATTCATTTATAAAATATTTACCAAGCCTGTCGGATTTGTTAATTAAATCTTCATCAATTAAAACTTTTAACGCTTCGCGTGCAACGGCTGCGCCAAGCGGATTACCGCCAAATGTGGAACCGTGATCGCCCGGATTGAAAACGCCCAAGACTTCTTTACGTGAAAGAACCGCTGAAACGGGATACAATCCGCCGGAAAGAGCTTTGCCTATTGTTATTGCATCGGGTTTTATTCCTTCATGCTCGAAAGCAAATAATTTTCCGGTTCTTCCCAAACCGGTTTGTATTTCATCGGCAATGAATAAAACATTATTTGCTTTGCAAATTTCGTATGCTTCTTTCAAATAACCATCGGGTGGAACCACAACACCGCCTTCACCTTGAATCGGTTCAACAATAAAAGCCACGGTGTTTTCCGTAATGGCGTTCTTCAAATCTTCCGCATTGCCGTATTCTACAATCTTAAATCCCGGGGTTAAAGGACCGAAGCCGTCTTTGTATTGTTCTTCGGTGGAAAAACTGATGATGGTTATTGTTCTGCCAGCAAAATTATTGGTGCACGCAATAATTTCGGCTTTGTTTTCTTTAACACCTTTAACTTTGTAGCCCCATTTGCGCGCGGCTTTTAATGCGGTTTCAACAGCCTCTGCACCCGAGTTCATCGGTAACACCATTTCGAAACCGGTCAGTTCACACAATTCCTTGTATAATAATGGAAGCTGATTATTGCGGAAAGCGCGTGAAGTTAAAGTTACTTTTTCCGCTTGTTCTTTCAGTGCATTAACAATTCTGGGATGGCAGTGTCCTTGGTTCACTGCCGAATAAGCAGCAAGGCAGTCGAGATATTTATTTCCTTCAACGTCGTAAACCCAAACTCCTCCGGCTTTTTCAATTACTACATCCAACGGATGGTAATTATGCGCACCATATTTTTCTTCAAGAGCAATATAATCTTGTGTGTTCATAAATATTCCTTTTTTTAATTAAAAAATCACTCCCGAAAATTTATGAAATAAAAATCTGAGTTCCGAACATTTTGGTAAAAATTTATTTGAGTGATTGATTTGGTTATATTTGTGTCGTAATAATTAAACTTTCCGGGGAAAAAGATGAGTGTAAAAACATTTGAATTTACCGTTTCCACAAAGGGTGGAACCGACATAATCGATATTACCTCACAAGTACAAAAGATAGTTGCCGGTAGCGGAATGAACGAAGGAAGCGCTCTTGTTTTTGTGCCGGGTTCAACGGCAGGAATAACAACAATTGAATATGAACCGGGATTACTTAAGGATTATCCGGAATTCATGGAAAAAATCATTCCTTCAAATATCCGTTACCATCACGATGATACTTGGCACGACGGCAACGGGCATTCGCACGTACGGGCCGCTCTTCAAGGCGCTTCGTTTACCGTGCCGTTTACAAATTCAAGTCTGTTGTTGGGAACCTGGCAGCAAATTATTTTAGTTGATTTCGATAACAGACGAAGAAACCGGAGAATAATTGTTCAAGTTAACGGGGAATAAAATTGAAAAAGACCATTACTGTTTTCGGAAGTTCTTTCCCAAAGCCCGGGGATGAAGAATATATTTCCGCTTATAAATTAGGCAGATTGTTAGGCGAAAATAATTTTAATGTTTGTTCCGGTGGCTATCGTGGAATAATGGATGCGGTTTCCAAAGGTGTTACCGAAACCGGCGGTGAAGCAATAGGAATAACGGTTGACCTTTATAACGTGAAGCCTAGCCGGCACTTAACGAGAGAAATTAAATGCGGTTCGTTGTTTGAAAGAATTGAAAAATTGATTGATACGGGCGACGGTTACATAATTTTACCCGGTGGAACCGGAACGCTGGTTGAGCTTTCCGTTGTATGGGAATTTATGAATAAAAATATGATGAAATTAAAACCGGTCGCTTGCGTTGGAGAGTTCTGGCGGAAAGTTGTTGAATCTGTTGATGAGCGAATGGAATACGAAGGCAGGCGAACCGGATTAGTGAAAATCTTTAACGGAATCGATGAAGCTGTGGAATTTATAAAAAGTAATATCAAATAATTTAAAATTAAGAAAGTAAATTTTTAATTCTGTGAAATTTATTCAATTTGTCGAATCTGTTTTTAAAAATAAAAAGGGACGAAATTTTTCCGTCCCCTTTTTCTTTCAATAAATTTCCAATCTATTTTTTCTTTTCTTTATTGTTGTTCTCGAGTTTCCGGTTGAAAATCGCTTTGTATTGTTTAACCAAATCTTTCGCACGCGGATCGTTAGGTAAAGCGTTTTCCAATGTTTGCAATGCTTTATCGAATTTGTCCATCTCATTCAAACGGCTGTAAATTTCACCGAGCATAAAATAAGGGTTATATTGCGATTGCAAATTACCCAACGGATTTTTCTTTATTTGTTCGAGCAATGTTTTTTCTATTTCGCGTGCAAGAGGTTCGTATTTGTCTTTTGCACCGGCACTGTAATACAAATTGGCAACGTCGTTAAGAATTCTGTAATCCATCGGGAAGAGCTTACGCGGTATTTTGTATTCCATAGTATCCAAAACCGCAACAGCATCTTTTTCCCGTTTTGTATTCAGATAGTAAAAGGCTAAACGCAAAAACGGATTGCGGTAATTGAGCGCCAGTCTGCGATGATTATCATTAAAGAAAATGGTTGAATCGCGCAAACCGCGGAATTTAAAGCCCGGATGAAACTCGCGATAAAATCCTTCCGGTTCTTCAAGTAAATGTTGGCGCATAATTTTTTCGTTAACGGCTCTGAAGAAATCTTTTTGACGTACGGGTGTAAGCTTGTAAGACATTCCTTCCATTACCAAATAATCATCAAGTCCTATGTTGCCTTTTGTTCCGGTGGTAATAGCAAAATAGATCGGGCGTTTCCATTTGTTCGATTTTACTATATCGAGAACCACCAAATCTTGAACCCGTACTGCTTTTATATTCCCGAATTGTACCGTGTTTTCCATTTTCCAGGTTATTTTGCCTTTATTTATAATGGATGTATCGGTAACGCCGAATTTTGCGTAAACGTCTTTGGGCACCGGAATTGAAATTGTTTTCGGTTTCCATTGTGCGGGGCCTATCCTGTCTATTTCAGCGTCGGAGAGACTAAGTGCAACTTTATCCGTTCCGTACGGTGTGGTATGTTTCAGTTGTTTGATGTACCACGGTGTGTTTAACAAGCTGAGATTGACAATTCTAACATCGCGCCGTACACCTTCAACATCTTGCAAATACCAAACGGGGAAAGTGTCGTTATCGCCGTTGGTAAATAAAATTGCATTGGGTGCTGCACTCTGAAGCAGGTTGTATGAGTAATCCCACGGCACAAAATTTCTTGAACGGTCGTGCGTGAAATAATTGGCTTGCAGCATATTAACCGGCACGAAAACAAATCCGATTGCAATTGCCACTATCGTTGCAATCTTTGCCGTTTTGAAATCTTTAATGTACTCTTGTATAATTTCAAAAATTCCGCGCATACCAAGCGCAATCCAAAGTGAATAAACGAAGAAAGCGCCGACGTAGAAATAATCGCGTTCCCTCGGTTGCGGTTCTTGTTGGTTTTGGTAATATGCAGTAAGATAACCAAGGAAAATAAACAGAACCAAAAATGCGGAGGCGATTTTCCAATCTTTTTTAAAATGATACCACAGTCCGAACAAACCGAGAATAAAAGGTATGGCAAAAAGTTGGTTGAATTTTACTCCGGCATCCTGAACTGTTGAAACCCTTCCTATGTAATTCCACATCAAGTATCTGTTGAACATGTGGTTCATTTGGTAGCGGATAAGGAAATCCAGATCGCTTCCATAGTCTTTGTAAATTCGTTGTTGATGCGGTTCTTGCGAAAATCTTCTTTTGAACATCGGTTGATCGCCATATTGCTCGCGGTTGAGATATGAAACCAAGCCCGGTACGGTGTCCGGATTGTTAAGATTTATCGGCGGTTCTTGGTTTGCGCGGATGATTATCATTGTGTAAGTCGTAAATCCTAGCAAAACAAATAGAAACGCTTTAACAATAAGATTAAAAGTTGCTTTATTGTTTTTGTTTGTCCAGTGAATTAAATAACCGAAGACACCTAAGATTGCCAAAAGAACAACTACGTTCATTGTGAAATCGGCATCGGAAAGGGTGGCGATTAGAATTGTGGTGTATTTTATCACACCGGGGTAAACGCCCATCAAAATTAAGCCGCCTATAATCACGGGAATGTAAATTGAATTTTTTTGAAATATTTTTTTGTAAAACGCACCCATGTAAATCAAACTTGCGAAGCCTACTATCATTAAAAATCTTGAATCGAACGCTTTGTTTTCTTGCGGTGAAAGGGGATGGTTGGGTGTCGACGACCACAAGGCGGCGGCAATAACGGTAACCAATGCAATGTGACCCAAAAAGATGTATGATGTTTTCAAATAAACTTCTTCATCGCTCAAATATTTTCTATAATATATTACCATTACAATTGTAACCAAACCGAGCAACGACATTAAGTGCACACCGGTTGAAAGTCCGATTAAATAAGCAATCATAATCAAATATTTTTCATTATCCGGTTGGTCGGCTTTTTCGTTCCAAACCATAAGCAGCCACGTTACAAATGCAATAAAGAAAGTTGCGGAAGCATAAACTTCAGCTTCAACCGCATTGAACCAGAAGGTATCGCTGAATGCCAAAGAGAGTGCACCGATTGCGGCGGCGGAGTATGTTAAAATTGCGTCGAATAAATTATCGTGTTTACCGCCTTTCCAATTCAATATCACTTTTACAGCAACCAAATAGAGAAAAAGAATGGTGAACGAACTGGTTAAAACCGAAATGGTGTTTACTCTCAATCCGATGTTATCCACGAATGGAATCATCGAGAAAAGTCTTCCAACTAGTAAAAACAAAGGTGTTCCGGGAGGATGCGGAACTTGCAAATGGAATGCGGAAGCAATAAACTCACCGCAATCCCAGAACGATACCGAAGGTTGTACCGTTGAGAAATAAGTAAAAAATGCAATTAGAAAAACAAGAAATCCTATTAGTTTGTGTAATTTTTTATCGTCCATTAGTGCCTCGTGAATTCCGTTAAACTTTAATTATCTTTATCTGTCCCGGGTTTTTTGAAAAGATGGTCGAAATTTTTCTTTTCCCTGTTTACGTAATATCTTGTATAAAGATCTTTTAACTTTTCCATCGATAATCTGTCCAAATCTTCATCGTCTTTATGGCGTTTGAGCAACATCGAATATACTTCTTTGTCTTTCGAGGAAAATTTTCTCTCGAAGCGTTTTAATTTTTCGAAGTAATTTTTTTGTTCCCTGTAACTCATTTTCCCAAAATAGTTTTGTTCAAGCCCAAAATATAAGAAATTCTCGTGATTAAAATTGAACCGTAATCAAACAAAAAATGATTTATAAATTGATTTTTGAGGCAAGCTGCGGAAACCACTCATTTACTTTTGTTAAAAAGTGATTGGCGGAAGCATCCCAAGTAAATTTTTCAGCCCAATTTTTAGCATTGGCGGATAGCCGTTGGCGTTCCTTCTTATCTTTAATCAACATTAATATTTTTTCCGCCAATTTATTCGGGTTTCCGTATGGTGTAAGTAATCCTGTTTCGTTATTGCGTATTGAATCCCTTAATCCCGGTACATCGGAACCAATTGCCGGTGTGCCCATTGCATTTGCTTCGATGATTGTTATTCCCCAACCTTCCTTCATTGGCATTGAAACGAACAGCCATGCTTTGCTTAATAATTCTGCTTTTTCTTCTTCACTAACATAACCCTGAAATTTTACCATCGAATCCAAATTTTTATTTTTCACATAAGCCTTCAACTGTTCTTCATTATCTCCCGTGCCTGCAATAACAAATTGCAAATCGGGAATTTCGGTTTTTAATATGTCAACCGCATCCACAATCGTTTCGAGATTTTTATATTTCTTTATTCTCCCGATGTAGGTAATCAGTGGAAATTCCGATTTTTTAATTTTTATTTTTTTAAATAATTCGTGATTTATTGCGTTGTACAAGATATCCGTTCTGTTTTCGGGTTGTCCCAGTTCAATCAACTCACGCCGTGTACTTTCCGAAACGGTGAAAATAGGCGTGTTACCGTAGTATTTCGGAATTTGTTTTTCTTTATTAATGATGTAGAAGGCCAATGGGGCGGGAATTTCCTTATACAATGAATCCCCGTGAATGTGGTGAAGTATGCCCACAACCGGTTCGCGAACGTACCGGGGGGTAAACAAGGGAATTTTTGAAATGTCGTCCACAATCAAATCGTATTTTGTTTTGATGGTTTCGTAATACGCTTTGAATTGCTTGTCGAATAAAAATTTGTTACCTATTCTTATTATTTTAATTCCGTCAACCGTTTCTTCTTCGGGTGCGCCTTTAAATTTATGTGCAACCAAAGTTACGGCATTACCCTTGGCAACAATTCGCTTGAAAATTTCGTGGAAGTGTATTTCGGCGCCGCCCATTTCGGGGTTTTTTATACAACGCCAGTTTATCGCCAAAATATTCATCTTGCCCGGAACAATTATAAAAAGTCAAATATTTTGTTTTCCAATATATTATTTTATTCGCTATAATGAACGGTATTTGGAAAAAGTAAAAAAAGGAAGGATGAGCTGCTGAAATGTCATCGAAACTGCCGGAAGGAAAACAATTTCTTGATGTATCGGATTACGCACGGCCGTTTGCTTTAGCATTGGTTAAAATCTTGATGCCTACAAAAATAGGAGCTTATACACTTACCACCTTGTTTTTGATTACGGGAATTACGGCTTCGCTTTTGATTTATTATAATTTTATTTTACCTCTGGCAAGTGTTCTGATTTTATTAAAAAGTATGTTGGATGCAGCAGACGGTGAAATTGCTAGACAACGCAACCAGCCTTCAATTGTCGGCAGATATTACGATTCGGTTTCCGATTTTATTGTCAATGTGTTTTTGTTTTTTAGTATAGGACACATCACCGGAACCGGAACATGGAAAATCATCATCGCATTATTGCTTTTCCATTTGCAAGGAAGCGTTTACAATTATTATTATTTGGTTAAACGGTACCAAGTTAAAGGAGATAGAACAAGCAGAATATTGGAATTTAAAACACCGGCGCCTTTTCCGCGGGATAATCCCGTGCTTCTGAAATTTTTGCATCTGGTTTACATCACAATTTACGGTTGGCAGGATTTGTTGATTTTTTCTTTTGATAAGAAAGCTATGAATACAAAAGAATTACCGGATTGGTTTCTTACTTTGGTCTCATTCCTCGGTTTGGGTTTTCAACTTTTGGTTATTGCATTTTTGCTGTTAATAGGCAAACACGGTTCTACGGTTTTCATTTTTACATATCCTTTTACGGTATACGCAATTTTCATAATTATAATCAGAAAAATTTTTGTAAGATGATACCTATAATTTAGAGCCTAAAAAGAATTCCTATTGGAAATAAATTTTTTTTGTTATACTTTTAAAATGATGAAACAGTCAATTCAAATATTGGAAAAATTTGATGATGTAATCCAGATAACCGTTGCCGTTATCATTTTTGCGGTGGCGGGTATTGTATTGGTAGTTGCCGGTATCCATTTCGTAATGCACTTCAGAGATGATTTTTCCTATGCATTGATAATGTTTATTCACGAGCTTTTGATGATTATGATTTTGCTCGAGTTGGTTTATACCATAATCACATTTTTGAAGGAACACACCATACCTCTTGAACCTTTTATCATAATCGGTATAATTTCAAGTTTAAGGAAACTTTTAACTATTGGTGCGCAAATGTCAATTTCCGAATCGGAAGCGGTAATGGCCGAACAAGCTTTTCAGCATTATGTTATCGAGCTGATTTTGAATACCGGCATTGTTTTCGTATTGGTGTTGGCGTTATTCATTATCCGCAAATTCAAAACCTTTCAGACTTCAAACTAAAAATTATTTTCAGCATTCAGGCGTTGTAACCTTTCTTTCAGAAAAGTATTCCTTTTGATTGCACGGTTCGTACGGATTGCTTTTTCAATTGCAAGCTTATCCCCAAGTAAATAAACTTTTTCTTTGCCCCGTGTGACCGCAGTATAAATTAAATTTCTCTGAAGCATAATTGAATGTGATTTTAGAATCGGAACAAGCACAACAGGGTATTCGCTTCCTTGTGATTTATGGATGGAGATTGCATAAGCAAGTGAAATCTCATCCAAACCGGTTGAAGCATATTCTATTAATCTGCCTTCGAAATTAATCATAACAGTTTGTTCCGCTTTGTCGTAGTGGTAAATTATCCCTATATCACCGTTAAATATTTCTTTATCATAATTATTTTTAGTTTGCATTACTTTGTCGCCAACTCTGAATCTCTTGCCAAGTAAGTCGATTTTTTCCGAGCCGGGATTCAATACTTCTTGAAGTTTTAAATTTAAATTGTCAATTCCTATTTTACCTTTGTACATCGGTGAAATCACTTGGATATCTTTGAGTGGGTCGTAGTTGAAATTTTCAGGCAAGGTTTTGGAACATAGTTCAATTATTTTGTTTAATACATCGTTTTCGGAGGAACTTAGAAAAAGTGTAAAATCGTTACCGGTATTTTTTGTTTCGGGGAACATTCCGTTGTTAATCCGGTGTGCATTTACAATAATTCCGCTTCCGATTTCCTGCCTGTGGATTTTAGTTAATTTAACGGTTTTTACAACTTGCGAATCGATAATATCGCGTAAAATATTACCTGGACCGATGGGCGGGATTTGATCGACGTCTCCCACAAGAATCAATCCGGCATGTTCCGGTAGAGCGTCCAATAAACTGTGAAACAAATATTGGTCGATCATCGAAGCTTCGTCAACTATCACGATATCGGTATCAAGAGGGTTTTCATTGTTGATAACAAAGCGGTTTTCAAGAGGATTGTATTCGAGCAAACGGTGAATGGTTTTAGCTTCTTGTTCCGTACTTTCCGCCAGCCGTTTTGCGGCTCTACCCGTCGGTGCACACAATGAAGTTTTAATCTCGTTCAGTTTGAAGTAATCGATTAAAGTTTTAATTACAAAAGTTTTTCCGGTTCCGGGACCTCCGGTTATAACCAATAATTTATTTTTAATAGCCGAATTAAGGGCATCAGCTTGCTCGTCGGTTAATTTGTATTTTTGAGAATTTATTATTCTTTCCGGTTCCACGTTTTTAATATCACCAAAATTAAAAGGCGGGGAATTCATTATTCCGGTCAGCTTGAATGCAATCTGGGTTTCCGAAAAGTAAAGAGGGAATGAATAAACATATTCACCGCCATCACCTGATTCGCGCTCGATGTAAACGTCACCGCTTCTTTCCAATGAATAAACTGCATCGTAAATTAATTCGCTATCTACTTTGAGCATATTGAAAACTTCTTTTACCAAATCGCGCAGAGGATAAAATGAGTGTCCGTCATTTGCAAGCAAAGTTAATTTGTATAATACCGCCGCCTCAATTCTAACTTGTGAATCGTGTGCCAATCCGATTTTATAAGCAATTTTGTCCGCCGTTAAAAAACCGATTCCTTCAATTTCGCTTGCAACCGAATACGGGTTTTGTTCAATAATATCAAGTGTATCTTTTCCGAATCTGTGGTAAATTTTAAGTGCAGTGTTTACGGGCAGCCCTAGTTTTTGCAAAGAGAAAATGATTTCGCGCGATTCTCTGATTTTATTCCACGCTTTACTTATTAACCCGAATCTCTTTTTCCCGATGCCTTTTATTTTTTTTAACTCGTCTATTCTGTTATCCAAAACGTTAAATGTGTTTTGCCCGAATTTTTCGACTATTGCTTTTGCCAGTTGCGGACCTATGCCTTTCAACAAAACCGATTCCAAATATTTTTCGATTTCATTTTCCGCTTCGGGCAGAATTACTTCGTAACTTTCAACCTTAAATTGTTTACCATAATTGGGATGTTCGTAATAACTACCGCTGCACTTTACGTAATCGTCAATCCCAACTTGATATAGATTACCGACTATCGTAACGGTTTGCTTGTCTTGAGTTTTCACCAAAGCTATTGTGTAATGATTTTCTTCATTGCGGAAAATGATTCTAATTATTTTACCTTGCAATTCTTCGTTCATTTATTATTCAACCGTTTTTTCTTTGTGCCTTTGTATAATTCGAATTTGTGAAATTTACATTCGATTGCTCCATTGTACAAAGTTAATTTCTTAGACGGTCGTAGCCCGACATGTTTAATAGCCGTTTTATCACCACTTAAAATCCAAGCTTCGTATCCGGTAAAATTTTGTTTTAAAACATCCCCGAATGATTTATAAAGTTCAATTAAACTTATACTTTTTAATCTTTCACCATATGGAGGATTTGTAACAATTATGCCGCTTTCCCCGTTTTTTGATATTTGTGTAAAGTCTTTTACCGTCAAGGTAACGGGCGCGTTCAAGCCAGCACGTGAAATGTTTTTACGGGCAATTGCAATAGCTTTTTTTGAAATATCACTTCCGGCAATTTTAATTTCCGGTTTACGGATTTTTTCTTTTAACAGGGTTTTAATTTTATTGTACATATTTTCGTCGAAATCATTCCAGTTCATAAACCCGAAATCATTGCGGTTCAGGTTGGGAGGGATATTAGCGGCTAACATTGCAGCTTCGGCTACAAGTGTTCCGGAGCCGCACATCGGATCGAGAAAATTTGTGTCCCCTTTCCAACCGGTTAAGAGAATCATTCCGGCGGCAAGTACTTCATTAAGCGGAGCGCTGCCGCCTTCAATCCGGTAACCACGCCGGTGTAAAGATTTTCCGGAACTATCGAGATAAATATTACATTTATTATTTTGAATATGAAGATGAATTTTTAACTTTGGGTTCACAGTGTCAACATCGGGGCGCTTCCCGGTTTTATCACGGATTCTGTCAACAATTGCGTCTTTGAGTTTCAAAGCCGGATATTTCGTATGCTTGAAGATTTTTGAATTGACCACCGCATCGACGGCAAAAGTATGGTTAGGATTGAGATAGTTAAACCATTTTATATTTTTCGCTTTTGTGTAAAATTCGTCCGTGTTCTTAAATATGAAACTTCGCACGGGAACCAAAATCCGCAAAGCGGTGCGCAGTGAAAGGTTTGTTAAATATAATGTTTCCTTGTTCCCTTCAAATTCCACCGCTCTGTTTTTTACCGTAATGTTTTTTGCTCCGGAATTTTTTAATTCTTCCGCAAGAACTTCTTCCAAACCAAATAAAGTTTTGGCCAGAAATTTATTATACGACGGTACGTTCATCAATTAATCTATTCTTCCAAAATTTTGCTTACAACTTTTTTCCCGGCATTCAGTAAACCGGTTTTTGTTAAACGTGGCAGCAGGGTTTTCCAGTTTTTATTTTTGGCAAACACTTGTTTGAATAATGGCAATGCTTCATCGATTTTGTTTATGTTTACAAGAGTAACGGCATGCCAGAATTTCATTTCTTCATTACCGGGAAACATTTCTTCCGCTTTGGAATATTCTTTCATTGCAAGTTCCATATTTCCCGTTTCAACCGCATGGTCACCGTTATTCATATGTTCGTAAGCGCGGTGTATTTTCAATATTCTTTTTAATTCTTTTACCGGTTCGGGATTATCTTCAACGCGTAAATCTATTAAACGGTCTTCCCAAACTTTACCGGTGGATTTGCCTTTTACTACCAAAATTGCAGCGGATTGTTTCCCGCGAATGTCGCCGCCTTCATTTTGTGCCGCTTCCAATGCCGCAATCATTCTTTCCGCAAGTGGTGCTTTCGTATTTTCAAATGCATCAGCCATGGCTTTCCAAACCGTGTTTTTTAGCATCAGATTTGCTTGAACGGAAAAATTTTTGCCGGTTATGTGCCCCGCTTCCGGTATGCAGTTTTTCCCTGTGTATGCGGCAACTCTGCCTTTACTGTCCAAAATGGCTAATTGTCTTACATCGCGTCCGTCATCCGATTCAGTTAAATATTTTACAACTTGTTCCGGCGATAAACCTTGTTTAAGAAGCGCAAGACCACGGGGACCGAATGACGGATTAATAAAAGATTGTGTAGCTACAACGCCAACACCGGCTTCACCCCAAGCTACAAGTGATCCAACGGAAAACCAGTGCGACTGTACCGCGACACCCATTTCTCCGGTAACAGAATCCCTTGCAACAATCGAGTATGTGTGTACCAAATCCCCGGCGGGTTTTATGTTCTGTGAAAATATTATAATTTGTACATTCAAAAATAAAATAGTAAAATATTTTATTATCTTCATGGCGTCCCCTTGTGTATGTTGTGATTTTTTATAATTATACTCATTAGAATATCACCCGGTTTGGGTACCGGTTTATTATCTTTCGAATAAACAAGCAATTCGTGATCGGGTGTAATTAAAAAAAGTGGGATAATAT
>Ga0256841_1001923_pt1 | contig 17127 bp, 15 predicted proteins | sample 356308metaG_FD_185971 | JGI IMG/M metagenome (GOLD analysis project Ga0256841, IMG submission 185971) | Hydrothermal vent microbial communities from Mid Atlantic Ridge, Atlantic Ocean - 356-308 | ecosystem: Environmental > Aquatic > Marine > Hydrothermal vents | place: Atlantic Ocean: Mid... | reverse complement strand
CGGCAACCGACAACGACGTGCCGAATACCGATCAGAGTGGTTTTTCTTTCGGTATCGTACACAAGTTCTAAACAGAACCTGTCGACGCTTGATGAACGGGGCCTTCGGGCCCCGTTTTTCGTTGTTTCTCTCTTTAATGATCTTGCCATGGAACAGAAATGCTCGATGCTTATGTGAAACGCATACTTCAGGCTCGTGTTTATGCGGTAGCCAATGAAACCCCGTTGGATCGGGCGACTCGTCTCAGCCAGCGTTTTCGCAATGATATCTACCTCAAGCGAGAGGACCTTCAGCCGGTTTTCTCGTTCAAGTTGCGTGGCGCGTATAACAAGATTGCGCTGCTGTCGGAGGAGGCGCGCGCGAATGGCGTGATCGCGGCGTCCGCGGGTAATCATGCGCAGGGGGTCGCGCTTGCGGCAACACGCCTGGGTATACGTTCGCTGATCGTGATGCCGAAGACCACGCCGTCGATCAAGGTCGGCGCGGTGAAGGCGTGGGGCGGTCAGGTGGTGTTGCATGGGGATTCCTATGATGAGGCCTATGAACATGCCTTGGCGCTGGTGAAGCAGCGCGGTGCGACCTTTGTTCATCCCTTTGATGATCCCGATGTGATCGCAGGCCAGGGCACCGTGGCGATGGAGTTGGTGCGTCAGCAGAGCCGGCCCATCGACTACCTGTTCGTGCCGGTTGGCGGGGGCGGCTTGATCGGTGGTGTTGCCGCCTATATGAAGTATGTCAGCCCGGAGACCCGGGTCATCGGCGTGGAGCCGGATGACGCGCCATCGATGCATGCCGCGTTAGAGCGTAACCGTCGGGTGACGCTGAAGTCGGTCGGCATCTTTGCCGATGGCGTGGCGGTCAAGCAGGTTGGCAAGCAGACCTTCAAGCTGGCGAAACGCTATGTCGATGATGTCATCCTGAACAGCGTCGATGAGATTTGCGCGGCGGTGAAGGATGTTTTCGACGAGGTGCGCACCATCCCCGAGCCGGCCGGGGCGCTGGCCGTGGCCGGAATGAAGAAGTATCTTTCGGAGCATGCGATCCAGGATGCGCATTGCGTGGCCGTGATCAGCGGCGCGAACATCAATTTCGATCGTCTGCGGCATGTTGCCGAGCGCGCCGAACTGGGCGAGCGTCGCGAGGCGCTGTTCGCTGTGCGTATTCCAGAGAAGCCAGGCAGCTTCCTGAGCTTCTCGCGGGTGCTCGGCCACCGCTCGATGACCGAGTTCAACTACCGTTATGCGGATGCCGAGGAGGCGCATGTGTTTTGCGGCGTGGGCCTTAGCGATGGTGACGCCGAGCGCGAAAAACTGATCGACCGGCTGGAATCCAAGGGCTATGCGGTGACGGATATGACCGACAATGAGATGGCCAAGCTGCATGTGCGCTATATGGTTGGCGGTCGGGCGCCAGATGTGGCGAACGAGTACGTCTATCGTTTCCAGTTTCCCGAACTGCCTGGCGCATTGCAGCGCTTTCTGAGCCATATCGGCAAGCGCTGGAATATCAGTTTGTTCCACTATCGCAATCACGGCGCCGCCTATGGGCGGGTTTTGGTCGGGGTGCAGCTCGGTGTGGGCGAGAAGAGCGAATTTCAGCGTTCGATGCTGGATCTCGATTATCCGTTTGTTGAGGAGAGCGACAACCCTGCCTACCGCATCTTCGCGCCGGCTGGCAAGCCGCGACGATAGTCGCGGAAACGCGGTTTTTCGTGGGGCTGTATTCATGCCGGATGCTTGCGTACAGCCTCTCGTTTTTCCGGTTTTCCCTTTATGGTTCGGTGTCTTGGCTTGGGCTGTGGCGGAAGGGCTTTGTCCCGGGCGCTATGTTGCGGGAACCCCTGATATTCGGGTCAATGCGACCGCAGCTTGGCGAGTTCGTCCAGGATGCCGAGAACCATCTGTTCGGTCGCCTTGCTCATGCCCGCGCAGAGTCTGTCGGGATCGCGCTCACCGTTGAGCAGCGGTCGAATGATGCTCGCCAGCCTCGCCATTTCACCACCGGCACGGCTCATCTGTTCCGCCATGTTCGACAATAGTAGCAACGCTTGTGGGTCGCCGCCGGCCGCATGAATCATATGCGCGAGTCCTGGCGCCGCCAGCGCGGCATCCGGCTTCGCGTTTGGGGCGGGCAGTGTCGCGGGGTTCTGCATGCCGCGCAGGATGGCTTCCGCGATGACACGGTCCTCGGTATCCAGGTGGGCGATCACAGAGATTTCCCGCTCGCCGGCGACGATGCGCCGAATCGCTCCGACCAAGGCGCTCCAGCCCTGTTGTTCCGCGGCTCTGAGTAATTCGTCGAGTTCCGCGCGTAATGCGGGATTCCGCGAGCTGGCCACCACTTGGCGGATGAAGGCGGCGTGCGCGGTGATGATTTGCTCGCGTTGATCGGGCAGTAGAGGCATGGTTTTCGATTTCGCTCTGAGAATCCTGATAATTTCTGAGTGATAGTGTAACTTAGCGGATTATGAAATGGATCTTGCTGTTAGCGATTGTACTCATTGTCGTGGTGATTGTGCCGATCCTGATGAATCGGCCGCCGCTGTCCGCGCCGCCGGGTCCGTGGATTCGTTTGAAGACCTATCTGTCGACGAACCAGGCGCGGGTGGTGCCGGCGACCGAGTGGGTCGATCTTCGTTCTCCGGTGATCGCCGGGGGCGTGGGGCAGGTGAAGGCGCGGGTGTTGTCGGCGATGCATCGCCTTGGCTGGCGACATGCGCGAGAAACGAATGGCCTGTTGAAGGCGGAGGTCGTGACGCCATGGTTAAAGTTTCGCGATGATGTCGAGGTGCGCCTGGAGGTGGTTCCGGAAGGCGTGCGTCTGCTTGCCTTTTCGTCTTCGCGGGTTGGAAAGGCTGATTTCGCCGCGAACGAGCGCCATCTACTCGATCTGCTGGAGAAGCTACGCTGATGATAGCGCCTCGCCCGCGATTTCACGGACCTCTTGGTTGTCGTCTTGCAGAAGTTCCTTGAGTCGCTGGCGCGCGCGCGCGTCGTTGCTCAGGCCGAGGAAGAACGCGGTGTCGGCGCGTGTCTGACTGTCCGTGGCACGGCTCATTTCCAACAATAGCGGAAGCTGTCGGCGTAGCGCGCCACTGCCGGCGAATTGCTCGATGATGGCGCTCGCGCCGATGCGTGCGGCCATCGGTGTGTTCAGGTCGGCGCTGATCCTGATGGCGGCCTCCAGCCAAGAGGGGTTTGTATCCGCCAACTCGACGGCCTTGTCGATCTGATGGCGGTCCAGCAGATGACTCAGATACTTCTGACGTCCGTCCGGGGCGCGCGCGGCCCGCGTCCATTCCTCCAGTTCCTGGTAACTGTGCAATCCCGCGAACTCAAATTCTCCGATGCGCATCCAGGGAACCGAGCGCGCGCCGAATTCCATGGATTTTTCCGGGTAGTCGCGCAGGTTGAAGCAATGCACGCTCGATATCTTGCCTTCCTTCAGCAGGCGCTCGAAAGCCTGCATCACCACCGGGCAAGCGGCGCAGCCGGGCGAAATCAGTAACTGTATGTCGAGCGTCGTTTTTTTCGTCATGCGGTGTCTCCGGTTGCCATGCGCGCGGCTGAATAAGGCGATTTTATGCCATGTACGTATAAAACTGTTTGGCCATTTTCAGTACAAGCCTTTACATTGTCGTCCGCACTGGAATGGGCGGCATCCGTTTGCGCCCGGCAGACCATACGTTTAGCCGTGGACTTGCTTTGGCCACGGTTAGCGCCGATTTGCCTTGTTTACGAAGGTAATATTCACTGCAGTGAAAACTAGGAGACTACAACATGCCTACATTTGTACGCACTGAAAAGTGCGATGGTTGCAAAGGCCAGGATAGAACCGCGTGCATGTACATTTGCCCGCACGACCTGATGAAGCTTGACAAGGACGGTTCCGAGACCGGCCATGCGATGAAATCGTTCAACCAGGAGCCGGATCAGTGCTGGGAGTGCTATTCCTGCATCAAGATCTGCCCTCAGCAGGCCATCGAGGCTCGTCCGTATGCTGATATCGTCCCTCTGGGTGCGTCGGTACAGCCATTGCGCGGAACCGACTCCATCATGTGGACCATCAAGTTCCGCAACGGCACCATGAAGCGTTTCAAGTTTCCAATCCGCACCACGCCGGAAGGTTCCATCGATCCTTACGGTGGCAAGCCGGAAGCCGATATGTCGAAGATCGCTGAACCTGGCTTCTTCGTGCAGGTCAATGGCTACCGCGCTGGCGATCCGAGCGAACTGATTCGCAAGTAATCGCCCTTACATCAATTCAAGTTTATAGAGGTATTTAGGAATGGCCGGAGAATTCGGAAATCCTGAAGTCGTCCAGGAAGAGGTTGATATCCTGATCATCGGTGGTGGCATGGCCGCCTGCGGTGCAGCATATGAACTCGGCCCCTGGCTGGACGCGGCAAAGAAAGATGGTCACGATATCAGTGTGAAACTGGTCGACAAGGCGGCCATGGATCGTTCCGGTGCGGTGGCACAGGGTCTGTCGGCGATCAACACTTATATCGGTTCGGAACAGGATCCAGCGGACTACGCGCGCATGGTCTCCAACGACCTGATGGGCATCACCCGTGATGATCTGGCATACGACCTGGGTCGTCATGTCGACGAATCCGTGCACCTGTTCGAGGAATGGGGGCTGCCGATCTGGAAGACTGACGAGAACGGCGAGCGTTTTGATGGCTCCAAGGGCATGACGCCTCTGAAAGACGGTGGCAAGCCAGTACGTTCTGGTAAGTGGCAGATCATGATCAACGGCGAATCCTACAAGTGGATCGTCGCCGAAGCCGCGAAGAAGGCGCTGGGTACCGATCGTATCCAGGAGCGTGTCTTCATCGTCAAGCTGGTCAACGACAAGAACGACAGCAACCGCATCGCCGGCGCCGTCGGTTTCTCGACTCGCGAAGACAAGGTGTTCGTCTACAAGGCCAAGGCCATTCTGCTGGTCGCCGGCGGCTGCGTGAACATCTTCCGTCCCCGTTCGGTTGGCGAAGGTCAGGGCCGTGCCTGGTATCCGGTATGGAATGCCGGTTCCACTTATGCGATGGCCGCCGAAGCCGGCGCCGAACTGACGCTGATGGAAAACCGTTTCGTACCGACCCGTTTCAAGGACGGCTATGGTCCTGTTGGCGCTTGGTTCCTGCTGTTCAAGGCAAAGGCCACCAATGCCTTCGGTGAAGTGTACATGGATCGCAACAAGGAGATGCTGAACGACTATCCTCCGTATGGTCAGGCTGCCGTTCCCGCTTCTTGCTTGCGTAACCATCTGATGCTCAAGGAAATGCGCGAAGGTCGTGGTCCGATCTACATGGATACCGTCACTGCTCTCGCCAATCTGCGTGAAACCCTGTCTCCTCGCGAAGTGAAGCATCTGGAAGCCGAAGCCTGGGAGGATTTCCTGGATATGTGCATCGGTCAGTGCGGCATCTGGGCCGGTGAGAACATCGAGCCGGAGAAGAAGAACTCCGAGCTGATGCCTACCGAGCCATACCTGTTGGGTTCCCATTCCGGTTGCTGCGGCATCTGGGTCTCGGGTCCGACCGATGTTGGCGCGCCCACCGAAGAAACCGAGTCCGGCGTTCCCGAGCACCTGCCATCTGGCTGGCACTGGGGTTACCGTGGCATGACCACTGTCAACGGTTTGTTCACCGCCGGTGACGGTGTTGGCGCTTCCGGTCACAAATTCTCCTCCGGTTCGCATGCCGAAGGCCGCATGTGTGCGAAATCCATGGTTCAGTATGTCATCGACAACAAGGAGTACAATGTTGAGTTGGCCGACTCCGTGGACGATCTGGTTGCCGAGATCTATCAGCCGGTGAAGACCTATCTGGAGTTCAAGGACTACAGCACAGCGATCGACGTCAACCCCAACTACATCACGCCTCGTATGTTGCAGTTCCGTCTGCAGAAAGCCATGGATGAGTATGTTGCGGGTGTCGCCACCTACTACACGACCAACGAGAAGATGTTGTCCGTGGCGGAAGAGAAACTGAACGATCTGAAGGAAGACGCGTTGAAGATGCGCGCCAAGGATCTGCATGAGCTGCTGCGCGCGTGGGAAAACTACCATCGCATCCTGACCGCGGAAGCTCACATGAAGCACATTCAGTTCCGTGAAGAATCCCGTTATCCGGGTTTCTACTATCGGATGGATAAAAACTTCGTGGACGAAGAGAACTGGCATTGCTTCGTAAACTCTGTTTACGATCGCAGCACCAAGACCTGGACCTGCTTCAAGCGTGCTCATGTCGATATCGTCGACAAGGCCAAGTTGTTCAAGTAAGAACGATTTGACCGAGCTGCGAAGCTGAGAGAAGTCCGGGCGCGAAAGCACCCGGACTTTTTTCGTTAGCGGCCAGGAGCCTGTCGGACTTGGCCCGAATTTCTCACCCGTTCACGACTGCGACCGCCCAATGCGGCGCGCTGACTGGCGTTCACTCGGTCGGGCTGCTCAACGTAGTGTCGACTACGCCTGCGCGGCCCTTGGTCGCGAACGCCAGCCATCACGCCACCTTGAGCGGCCTCGCTACGCGACCCGGTGAGAAATCAGGGTTAGCGGTTTGAAGCGAAAATTCACGGGATCGTATTGACGGGATGTTGAAAAGCTATTCATTTTCAATAACTTGTGGTCATAGAAAATGGCGATGCCTCCCTGTACCGCACACAGGCCATTGAAAAATGGTATTTTTCAATGGCCTGCTAGGATTGGCGCCCCCGGGTTTTTGTTCAGCGATTCCCGCCGGGATGGTTGACCAAAAACTGGACAAATTGCCAAAATCAGCGCAATATCCGCTCCCCTGACCGTCTATACCGCCGGCATCCCCCTTTGCCGGCGTCGTTACGAGGAAACCATCATGAGCGAACCCTTCGATCTGCCGTTTCAAAGTGATGTGATGCCCGAGATGCTGACTACGGAGAGCAAGATCCGCTTCCGTTGCCACAAAGGCATCTCCTGTTTCAATGCCTGTTGCAAGCAAGCGGATATCACCCTGACCCCTTACGACATCATCCGCCTGAAGCGGCGCTTGGAGGTGGACAGCTCGGAATTTCTGAAGAAGCATACCGTGCCGTTCCAAATGGATGGGGATGGCATGCCCGGTGTCAAGATGCGCACCGACGACAGCGGTCAATGCCTGTTCATGACAGAGGCGGGTTGCGATGTGTACGAAGACCGTCCCACCGCCTGCCGCTATTATCCAGTGGCCAACCTGGCGATGAAAGCGAAGGAGTCGCCGACCGAGGAGATTCAATACGCCTTGGTTCGCGAGGCGCATTGCAAGGGGCATGAAGAGGATCGTGAGCTGACCATCGACGAGTATCGCGCGGAGCAGCAGGTTGCGGACTATGACGAAATGAACCGCGAATTCATGCAGTTGATCCTGAAGAAGAAATCCGCAGGCCCGACGATCGGCAAGCCACCGGAGCTGAGCCTGCAACTATTCTTTATGGCAAACTACGATATCGACCGTTTTCGTCGCTTCGTGCTCAGCGATACTTTCCGCAACGCCTGGGATCTGCCTGACGAACTGTATGCCGACATCGAGCAGGACGATATCGCCTTGATGAAGTTCGGCAGCCGTCTATTGAAGCAGGTGCTGTATGGCGAAAAGACCATTCAAGATAAGGACGGCTATTATCAGCAACGCTTGGATGCGCGCAAGGACGTGATCGAGATGCGTCGTCAGTTCGAGATTCAGCGGGCGCGGAAGAAGGACGACGAGAAGTATAGCGAGGGCGGCGATGGCGGCTGTGCTTCCTAACAGGATGTTGAAAAAGTCCTTCCATTTCAATGACTTACCGTCATCGAAAATGGCGGTACCTCCCTGTACCGCACACAGGCCATTGAAAAATGCCATTTTTCAATGGCCTGCTAAGTTCGCCTGAGCATGCCGCAACGGGACAGACATGCCGTGTCGCCGGTCATCGTCGGCTGTGGCTATGTTGGCAGTGAGGTCGCGCGCCTGCTGCAAGCCGAAGGGCATGATGTCTCGGCTGTCGCGCGAACTTCCGCCTCGCTGGAGGTGTTGGCCGGCCTGGGCATTTCCACGTTCCAAGCCGATCTGGATGCCCCGGCTGGTGGTGAGTCGCCAGCGCTGCGGCTTGCCGGCCGGCAGGTTTTCTATTTTGTTCCGCCGCCGGGCGAGGGCCGCGAGGATTGGCGTTTGCGGGCATGGTTGCGATTCCGTGAAACCGATCGTCCGCGGCGGGTCGTGTATATCAGTACCACGGGCGTCTATGGAGACTGTAGTGGTGATTGGGTAGCAGAGGATCGTCCCGTGAAGCCGAGGGCCGATCGTGCCTGGCGGCGCTGGGATGCCGAGCAGGCGTTGTCGTCCTGGTCGGAAGCGAGCGGTGTGGAGGTGGTGATCCTGCGCGTCGCTGGCATTTATGGTCCGCGTCGCTTGCCATTGGCGCGCATCCGCTCGGGCGAGCCGATCGTGCGTCGCGACGAGGCGCCCTATACCAACCGCATCCATGTCGATGATCTTTCGGCCCTGAGTGTCGCGGCGATGCGTCACGGGCTGTCCGGTCGGGTTTATCATGCCTGTGACGGCAGGCCGGGCAACATGACCGACTATTTCCACCGGGTCGCCGATGCGGCGGGTCTGCCACGCTTGCCGGAGATTCCGCTTGCTGAGGCGGAAGGGCGACTGTCACTCGGATTGCTGAGCTATCTACGCGAATCCCGTCGTCTCAGCAATCGACGCGCGCGCGAGGAGCTCGGTGTGACGTTCCGTTTTCCCAATCTCGATGCCGGCCTTGCCGATTGCCTTCCGCGGTCAGGCGGATGGGATGCTATTTCTCGTTCAGCCAGTCGATGATGTCGTCCCACTGCACTACATCGGCATACACCTGTGATGGCGCCAGCTCGAAGATACCGAGTCCGGTTTCCGCCGCGCGGATGTAGTTCTGACTTTCTCGTAACGTGCCGAGAAACGGTATCTCCAGGCCATCGAGGAACGCCTCCAGCTCATGAAACGCGCGGGTATTCTCGCGCACCCGGTTGGCGACCACGCCGACGCGTAGCTGGCCGCGCGCGATACGGCTGTTCTTGCGTAGTTCCTTTAGATAACGTTGGCACGCGCGGATGTCCAGGGGTGAAGGCAGTACTGGCATGATCATGGTATCGACGCGGCGCAGGCGGGTATTGATCTCTTTGCCATGGATGCCCGCTGGCGCGTCGATGATCAGGTAGTCGGTTCCACGAGGTGTGCGCGCCGGACCATTCACTGCGTCGATCGCGGCGATTTCCGGGATGCCTTCGTAGTCTTGGCGCGCCTCCAGCCAGTCCAGTGCGGAGCCTTGTGGATCATGGTCGGCAATGGCGACCTTGGCGCCGTCATCGGCGAACCAGGTGGCCAGATTGGTCGCCAGCGTGGTCTTGCCACAGCCGCCCTTGGCGTTCATCAGCATGATGGTATGCATGAGTTTTCTCCTGTATTCGAAGGTCGATTGCTCGTGATCTGCCTGTGGGAACGCCGTGAAGGGGAATGACCCACATGGAGGTGGGATTGCCGGGAGCGTTTCCAGTGCCCTGCCTCGGGCATCCCGCAGCCGAACCACAGGCGATTTTCATGGCTGCGGGGGCATGATGGATGTCAGGCGGGAGGTTCTCGGGCTGCGTTCATGTTTCCCCGGGAAACAGTTCATCCCAACGACGGTCCACGCGTGACTTGATGGCCTCGTCCATCTGGATCGGCCTCCCCCATTCGCGATCGGTCTCGCCGGGCCATTTGTTCGTCGCGTCGAAGCCGATCTTGCCGCCGAGACCGGATACTGGCGAGGCAAAGTCCAGATAGTCGATCGGTGTGTTATCGACGATGGTGGTGTCGCGCGCTGGGTCCATACGCGTGGTCATCGCCCAGATCACGTCATTCCAGTCGCGCACGTTCACGTCATCGTCGGTGACGATGACGAATTTGGTATACATAAATTGGCGCAGGAAGGACCAGACACCGAACATCACGCGTTTTGCGTGGCCCGGATACTGCTTCTTCATGCTGACCACCGCGATGCGATAGGAGCAGCCTTCCGGAGGCAGATAGAAGTCGCTGATCTCCGGGAACTGTTTTTGCAGAATCGGCACGAACACTTCGTTCAAGGCGACGCCGAGTATCGCCGGTTCGTCTGGTGGCCGGCCGGTGTAGGTGCTGTGGTAGATCGGCTGATGACGGTAGGTGATACGTTCGATGGTGAATACGGGGAAGTCGTCGACCTCATTGTAGTAGCCGGTATGGTCGCCGAACGGGCCTTCCGGAGCGATGTCGTCCGGGTGGATATGGCCTTCGAGCACGAACTCGGCCGATGCCGGTACCAGCAGATTGCTGCCGAGACATTTCGTCACCTCGGTGCGCGAGCCGCGTAGCAGGCCGGCGAAAGCGTATTCGGACAGGCTGTCGGGCACTGGCGTGACCGCGCCGAGTATCGTTGCCGGATCGGCGCCGAGCGCGACCGCGACGGGAAACGGCTCGCCGGGATGGGCCAGCCGCCAGTCGCGGAAATCCAGCGCGCCGCCGCGATGCGCCAGCCAGCGCATGATCACTCGGTTGCGACTGATCACCTGCATGCGATAGATACCGAGGTTCTGACGCGCCTTCGCCGGGCCGCGCGTCACCACCAGCCCCCAAGTGATCAGCGGGCCGGCGTCCTCCGGCCAGCAGGTCTGCACCGGCAGACGGCCAAGGTCGACTGCGTCGCTCTCCCAGCGATGTGTCTGGCAGGGTGGGTTGCCGATCTTCTTCGGCGCCATGTCCAGCACTTTGCGGAATACCGGTAGTTTGTCCCAGGCATCCTTCATGCCTTTTGGCGGGTCGGGTTCCTTCAGGAAGGCAAGTAGCTTGCCGACCTCGCGAAGCGCCTCGACCGATTCCTCGCCCATGCCCATTGCCACGCGTTGCGTAGTGCCGAACAGATTGCCGAGCAGTGGAAATGCCGAATCTTTTACGTTCTCGAACAACAAGGCCGGTCCGCCGGCGCGCAGCGTGCGATCGCAGATCTCGGTGATCTCCAGATGAGCGTCGACCTCGGCCGTGACGCGGCGCAGTTCTCCCTGTTGTTCGAGCTGAGCGAGGAAATCGCGTAGATCCTTGTATTTCATGCCGCCTTGCCGATGCCATTATGCCGCAACAGCGCGTCCACGCTGGGTTTGCGTCCCCGGAAGGCGGTGTACAGGGACATCGGATCGGCCGAGCCACCTTTCTCCAGGATGTTGTGCAGAAAGGCGTCGCCGGCTTCCTGGCTGAAGATGCCCTTCTCCTCGAACAGCGAATAGGCGTCGGCCGACAGCACCTCGGCCCATTTGTAGCTGTAGTAGCCGGCCGCATAGCCGCCGGCGAAGATATGCGAGAAGGCATGCGCGAAGCGGTTGAACGAAGGCGGCTGGATCACCGCGACCTGTTGGCGCACTTCGTCGAGGATTTCGTAGATGCGTCCGCCCCGCGCGGGATCGTATTCCAGATGGATACGGAAGTCGAAGATCGAGAATTCCAATTGGCGGACCATCGCCATCGCGGACTGAAAGTTCCTTGCCGCGAGCATGCGCTGATAGAGCGCGTCCGGGATTGGTTCGCCAGTGTCGACGTGGCCGGAGATCAGATCAAGCGCCTCTTTCTCCCAGCACCAGTTCTCCATGAACTGGCTGGGCAGCTCGACTGCGTCCCAGGGCACGCCGTTGATGCCGGAGACCTCGGGGTAGTCGACCAGTGTCAGCATGTGGTGCAAGCCGTGACCAAACTCGTGGAACAGGGTGATCACGTCGTCATGTGTCAGCAACGCCGGCTGCCCGCCGATCGGTGGCGAGAAGTTGCAGGTCAGGAAGGCGACTGGCGTCTGGATTCCGCGGGTGGTCTTGCGGCGCGCCACGCAGTCGTCCATCCAGGCGCCGCCGCGCTTGTGTGGACGGGCATACAGATCCAGATAGAACTGGCCGCGTTGCCGGCCCTCGGCATCGTGGATCTCGAAGAAGCGCACGTCGGGGTGCCAGGTATCGATGCCCGTCTTCTCTTCGATACGCAGGCCGTAAAGGCGCTCGACCACGGCGAACAGGCCGGGCACCACGCGGGTCTCCGGAAACCAGGGTTTCAGCTCCTCCTGGCTGATATTGTAACGATGCCGACGCAGTTTCTCCGCATAATAGGCGATGTCCCATGCTTGAAGGTCGCTGTTGCCGTGCTGTTCCTTGGCAAAGGCGCGCAGCTCGGCCAGTTCCCGTTCGGCCTGCGGCTTGGCTTTTGCCGCGAGATCACGCAGAAAGCCGAGCACCTCGTCCGGGCTGTTGGCCATCTTGGTCGCCAGCGAGCGTTCCGCGTAGTTGGCGAAGCCCAGCAGGCATGCCAGTTCATGGCGATTGGCGAGTATCTCTTCCATCGCTTCGCTGTTGTCCCACTCCCCGGCGTTGGGGCCTTGCACCGAAGCGCGCGTGCTGAATGCCTCGTAGACCTCGCGGCGCAGGTTTCGGTCGTCGGCATAGGCCATCAGGGGCAGAAAGGCGGGCTGCTCCAGCGTCAGCAGCCAGCCGTCCAATCCCTGTTGCTCAGCGCTCTGGCGGGCCAGGCCCTTAGCGGATTCCGGTAGGCCGGAGAGTTGGGATTCATCATCGATCCGCTTGCTCCAGCCGTGGGTGGCGTCGAGGACGTTCTGCGAGTAACGACTGGCCAGCCCAGACAGTGCCTCGCTGATCTGGCGGAAGCGCTCGCGTCGGTCGGCGGGCAGATCGATGCCAGACAGCCGGAAGTCACGCAGGGCGTCATCCAGGGCTTTTTTCTGCGCTGGAGCCAGGGTTTCATCTTGCTGGCGGACTTTTTTATAGGCGTCCAGTAGCGCAGGATTTTGTCCCATCTCGGTGGCGTAGTTGCTCAGCTTCGGCAGACAGGCGTTATAGGCGTCCCGCAATGCGTCGTTGTCGGCAACCGAATTCATATGGCTGATGGGCGCCCAAACACGGCTCAGACGGTCTTCCAGGTCTTCGATCGGTGTGATGATCGCGTCCCAGCGGGCGTCGTTGTTGTTCTCCAACAGCTTTGCGATCGTTTCGCGATTGTGTTGCAGCAGGTAGTCGATTGCCGCTTCGATATGCTCCGGCTCGATGCGCGAGAACGGCGGCAGGCCGTGCATGTCTAGCAGGGGGTTGTTCATGAATGTCTCCGTGGGATGGCCCTGGGGGCGATTTTCGCATAAAGGAAGATGATGGGCTTATGAAAGTTGGCGGAATATTGCCATAATGACGTTTATTGCGTAACGGTGGAATACAAATGATCAGAGATTTCGCGGATAAGTCGCCGGATATCGCCAACGATGCCTGGATAGACCCTCGGGCAACCGTGATCGGGGATGTGCGTATCGGCGCGCGGTCGTCGCTATGGCCAGGGGTCGTCGCGCGTGGAGATATTCACCACATTCGTATCGGCTCGTTGAGCAACATCCAGGATAACAGTGTGTTACATGTCACCCATGCCGGACCATTCGCGCCGGAGGGCTTCGCACTGACCGTTGGTGACCGCGTGACCGTCGGGCATCGGGTGATTCTGCATGGTTGCGAGATCGGCGACAACAGCCTGATCGGCATGGGTGCCATCGTGATGGATGGCGCGGTGGTGGAATCGGGGGTTGTGCTTGGCGCCGGCAGCGTGGTGCCGGGTGGCAAGCGGCTGGAGTCAGGCCATCTGTATCTCGGTTCGCCGGCGCGCAAGGTGCGCGAGTTGCGCCAGAGCGAGATCGATTACTTCAACTACTCGGCGGAGCACTACGCGCAGTTGGCCGAGGCCTATCGGCGGACGATCGATTACGATTATTGAATGGCCGCCCGCGGTTGGGCAGGCGGCCATGGCGATGTGGCGTTCAGGAGCGGGTCAGGTCGATACGAAACTCGACGAATAGCCCTTCCAGATCGATTTTGGACGAGATGACCGCCCGGTTGTCCTCGAAAGAGACCGTGCCGATGGATGGCCAGGAGAAATCCTGAGGCCAGGGGTTGTATATCGTGATGGTATCTCCGCTGACGCCAAAGTTGATCCTCGCGGACCGGTCTGGCAGGTTATCGACGGTTAGGATGGTTCTATCCTCGCCATCCGGACCTGTTTCCGAGCCATAGGCCGGCTTGTTGACGATGCAGCTACGACTCGGGTAACGGTTGATTTCGTCGTCGATCAGGTTGCGAGTGTAGGTAAAGGTGTTGTCTGCGCTGAACGTGATTTCCAGGCTCCACCGGCATTGCTCTCCATTGATCGTATAAGACTGCACCCCGGTCCATCTCCCGGTGAGTTTTCCGCTCGCTTTGGTCGGTTCGACACGATTCAACGCGGCAACGTCGTAGACAGCGACCGCGCCATTACCCGTGGCGCCATTCTCGCCGGCAACGATGGCGGTATATTGGCCTGGGTTCAGCGTAAGGATGACAGCGGCTTCCTCGGCGTGGGTGGGCGCCTTGCCTGTCTTGACGATCTCGGCATCGTTGCCCCAGTCGTTGTTGCTGGCGATGCTCGTCGAGCCGGAAAAGACGGTGAGCTTTGGGTTGGCGAGCACGTTGGGCACGCCGAGGTCCGCCAGCGACGGGCCGGCGGCGACGATCAACACGGTCTGTGGCTCGCTGCCCTTGATCTCAAAGCCGGCGATCATCACATCGTCGCCGCCACCGACCAGGCCGCGGGTGGATATCGTTGCCAGTTCGCTGGCCTGGGGTGCAGAGAGCATGCCGGCGAGAAGCAGGAAGATCAGATTTCTGAAGAACGTCATACGACTTTTCCTTGGCGTGTGATTGAGTGACATATCGGCGAAAGTATAGGGATTCTGTTGCGCATTATCATCAGGATATCAATCGGATTTCAAGTTTTGTGATCGCCGTCGCCGCGCGGACAGCGACTGTTATGCGTGTGGGATCAGATAGTTCCGCTGGGTCATCAGGTCGACTCCGCAATCCAGCTGGCTGATCCAGTCGAGAAAGGCTTCGATGCTTTCAGCGCCTTGAAAATGGCTGCCATGTTGCGGCACCAGCATATCGATGTCCAATTCGTGAACCATGTTGGCCCACAACGCGCAGACCTTTCTCGAACACATATAGCGCCGATGGAACCCCTCCATATGCGGGATATGGGCGCGAAAGTCGCCGACGGGTTCGCCGAGCGTCGATTCCGCCACCGAGGCGCCCATGTCGCCGGAGAAGAGTATCTTCGAGATGGGATCATAGAATTGGAAGTTACCCACCGAATGCAGGAAATGTGCAGGGATCGCCTTGATGACAGTATCTCCGAAAGGGATGTCCATGCCTTGGTCCGGCAATGTGATCATGCGCTGATAGGGGTCCACGCCCATGTTTGATTTCAGGAAGCTAGAGCTGAGATGCGGTAGAAACCGTGACCACAACTCGGACACCACCACTTGCGCATGGGTGTTCAGCAGCCAGCGGTCCAGCGCCGCAATGATGTCGGGATCCTGGTGCGAGGCGAGTACGTAGTCCAGTTGTTTCAGCTTGATGTGTCGGCTCGCGGCCAACGTCAGTGGCATATAGGTCAGATCGCCGCCCGGGTCGATCAAGGCGCTGCGTTTCCCATGGATGATCAGAAACTGATTAGATTGAATCCCGTCGCCAGTAACCAGATCGCCGAACATCAGGCATTTGTGGTGGCCGTCGTCGTAGAGGGTGATTGGCTTGCCGGACATGGCATCGGTTCCCGAGGTTGTGTTAGTGTGGAATCACATTCCGAGTCGAGTATAGCGCAGCGGGCTCTCGGGGGGTGAGTCGGCCGCGCCGCTCATTCCTTGAGCATGGCGATGACCGGGCCGGTCGGTGGGCGTGTCCCGCGCCACAGGCAGAAGGATTCCGCCGCCTGTTCGACCAACATGCCGAGGCCGTCCAGCGCCTTTGACGCGCCTCGCGTCCGACCCCAGCGCACGAAAGCCGTCGGTTCACTGGCGTACATCATGTCGTAGCTCCAGCCGCCCTTGGCAAGCAGTGTGTCGGGGATATCCGGCAGCGCGTCCGTCAGCCCGGCAGCGGTGGCATTGATGATTAGATCGAAACGCTCGCCTTCCAATTTGTCCAGGCCGCGGGCGGACACACGCGCGCTGTCTGCCCGAGCGGCGAGTGCATCGGCCTTGCTCGCAGTGCGGTTGGCGATGACGATATGCCGGGGGCCGGCGTCCAGCAGTGGCCGTACAACGCCCCGGGCGGCGCCACCGGCGCCGAGCAGCAGCACGCGCCGGCCGGTGAAGTCGAAGCCATGATTGTCGCGCAGATCGCGCACCAGGCCGATACCGTCGGTATTGTCGCCGCGTAGCCCTTGGTCGGTGACGATCAAAGTGTTCACCGCGCCGGCCCGGCGCGCTCGGGTGGACAAATCGTCGGCCAGCGTGAAGGCCTGCTCCTTGAACGGCACGGTGACGTTCAGCCCCTTGCCACCCGTGTCGAGGAAATGCCGCGCGTCGCCGGCGAAGTCATCGGTGGAACCGAGTAGGCGCAGGTAGGCGATATCCTCGCCGGTGAGTTCAGCGAAGCGTTGGTGGATCCGCGGCGATAGGCTGTGTTCGATCGGATTGCCAATCACCGCATAGCGGTCAGTCATTCAGCCATTCCGCGGCCACGCGGGCGTAGTAGGTCAGGATGCCGTCGGCGCCGGCGCGTTTGATGCCGAGCAATGCCTCCAACACCACCGCGCGTTCTTCCAGCCAGCCGTTTTGCGCGGCGGCCTTCAGCATCGCGTATTCGCCGGAAACCTGATAGACATAGGTCGGGACGAGGAACTCGTCCTTGATGCGACGCACGATGTCCAGATAGGGCATGCCGGGTTTCACCATCACCATGTCCGCGCCTTCGTCCAGGTCCATCGAGACCTCGTGTAGTGCTTCGTTGCTGTTTGCCGGGTCCATCTGATAGCTGTATTTATTGCCGCCGCCGAGATGCGCCGCCGAGCCGACGGCGTCTCGGAACGGGCCGTAGAAGGCAGAAGCGTACTTTGCCGAGTAGGCGAGGATGCGCGTATGGATACAGTCGGCAGCCTCCAGCGCATCGCGAATCTCGCCGATGCGCCCATCCATCATGTCCGATGGTGCGACCACGTCGGCGCCGGCCTCGGCGTGCGACAGCGCCTGTTTCACCAATACCTCGACGGTTTCGTCGTTCATCACATAGCCG
>Ga0256841_1001922_pt1 | contig 17131 bp, 12 predicted proteins | sample 356308metaG_FD_185971 | JGI IMG/M metagenome (GOLD analysis project Ga0256841, IMG submission 185971) | Hydrothermal vent microbial communities from Mid Atlantic Ridge, Atlantic Ocean - 356-308 | ecosystem: Environmental > Aquatic > Marine > Hydrothermal vents | place: Atlantic Ocean: Mid... | reverse complement strand
GAAAAAATCTTCCTGAAGTTTGGGAATGAGTTCCCGATACTTGTCAAATTCATTGATGCCAATGACTGGCTCTCCATACAGGTACATCCCGACGACGAACTTGCGGCAAGACGTAACGAAGGTATGGGAAAAACCGAAATGTGGTATATTCTTCAAGCGGATGATGGTGCGGAACTGATCAGCGGGTTCAGCAAAAAGGTTGATAAGGAGGAATATCTGAAACATCTGGAAAACAAGACACTGAAATCAATTCTTAATTTTGAAGAAGTCAAAAGCGGCGATGTTTTTTACATTCCCGCCGGCAGGGTGCATGCTCTCGGACCCGGAATCTTACTCGCCGAAATACAGCAGACCTCCGATACAACATACCGTATTTACGACTGGGACAGAATTGATGCGGCCGGTTTCACAAGAGAACTGCATACCGAGCTCGCCGTTGATGCAATTGATTATAATGTTTACAAAGATTATAAAACCACCTATGAAAACAAACTTAATGAAACCGTTAAACTTGTTGACTCACCGTATTTTATTACAAACTTAATACATTTGACAAAACCTTTGAAAAAGGATTACAGCGAACTTGATTCGTTTGTGATATATTTATGTGTCGAAGGAGGTTTTGAATTAAAATATGATGAAGAAAGCATTGACATTAGCAAAGGTGAAGCATTGCTTATTCCCGCAGTTTTTGAAGAAGTCCGGATATATCCTGACAAAGAATCTAAAATACTTGAAGTTTATATGATGATGTGATTTATAAAATTTATAAGCAACTTTATCTAATTGTGGTTTGTCTCATTCAACAAGTTCTATTTTTTGGATTGATAATTGTATTATTTAACGAAATTTTGAATTTTTTAAATCAAACAAATAAAAATCATACACATGAAAAAAGCAATCCTTATAAGTCTGCTTGCGCTTTTCGTTACGGCAGCTTATTCACAAAACGATCAGTTAACAGGACAAAAAGTTCCTTCTGTTGAAGTAAAGACACTTGATGGTACTACATTTAACACTGCCGATATTTCCAATGACGGCAAGCCTGTAATTATCTGCTTTTGGGCTACTTGGTGCAAACCTTGCATCAAGGAACATGATGCCATCAATGATGAATATGAAGATTGGGTAGAAGAAACAGGAGTCAAGTTGTATTCCGTTTCCATTGATAACTCAAGATCAAGCAGCAGGGTTCAACCGTTTGTCAATGGTAAAGGCTGGGAATTTAACTTCTTACTTGATGTTAACGGTGATTTCAAAAGGGCAATGGGCGTTAACGTACCTCCACACACCTTTATTCTGAACGGCAAGAACGAAATAGTCTGGCAACATGTCGGCTACCTTGACGGTGATGAGGAAGAGTATATTGAGATTGTTAAAAAAATAGAAAACGGAGAAGAAATAAAATAACAAATCCCTCAGACATATAAAATCAATTGTTTAACTTTCTAAAAGACAGCAAATTGAAAAACATTTATATCTCATCAAAATTCCTCCTGATAATACTTTTCCTTCCTTCACTTACTTTTTCACAGAATTTTCTTGAAGGATCAAAAGTATCGGGAAACACACAAATTGACGCCCAGGTCTATTCTCAGGATTCCAAACTGGGAATAACGGACTCAACCCTTAATTACAAAAAGTTCGGGATGAACGGCTTTACAAACGTAAGATACACAAACGGTAATTTCAGTGCTTATATGCGTGTTGAAGGTTATCTGAACCCGATGGTAGGATACGACCCCAGATACGAAGGTGTCGGTGTTCCGTATTGGAATGTTAACTATAAAATAGGAAACCTTGAAATGACAGCCGGACATTTTTACGAACAATTCGGCAGTGGCTTGATAATGAGAGGATGGGAAGAATGGACACTCGGCTATGACAATAATTTTTACGGATTTAATGCTAAATTCGCTGCTGCGAAAGGTGTTATGATAAAAGGGCTTGTAGGTGTTCAAAGATATTTCTGGGAACCTTACACCCCTGACAGCAGAGGCATTGTTAAAGGTGTTGACGGAGATTTTTATCTTAACGATATGTTCAAAGGTATGAATAATGCCAAAACAAAAATCACACTCGGAGGTAGCTTTGTCAGTAAATACGAAAAGGTACCCACAATGAATTTTTCGAGAGACTCGGCATATTCGGTTATTGTAGGTACCGACACTACCAACTGGATCAAGAAAACGACATACAGGTATAACTTACCACACAATGTTGGCAGCTGGGCTGCAAGGATAAATATCTCCAACGGAGGATTCAGTTTTTATTCGGAGTATGCGGAAAAGGGAAATGATCCTAACGCAACCAACAACTATATTTATCTAAAGGGACAGGCTATCTATTCCACTATTTCTTATTCGCGGAAAGGATTAGGTATCTATTTCTCATCCAAATGGATCAACAATATGAGTTACAAATCAAGGCTGACCGAATCGGGAAACCCGCCGATGCTTGATATAAATTATCTGCCTGCAACTACCAAGGTACATCAATACAGCTTTGCTGCAATGTATCCCTATGCCACACAACCTAACGGCGAATTCGGATTGCAGGGTGAAGTTGTTTACACAATACCGAAAAAATCAAAACTCGGAGGAAAATACGGTACAACAATAACCGTCAGTTACTCTCTGGCCAACTCAATAAAAAAAGAACAAATTTCAACCGGGATACCCATTGACTCAACCGGAACAAAAGGATATAAATCGCCTTTCTATTCATTCGGAGATATCCCATACTACAGAGACTTTGACGTGAAGTTTGAGCATAAATTCAATAAAACATTTAAAGCCAAGGCTGCCTATTATAATCAAACCTATAACAAACATGTCATTGAAGATGAGATCTATGATAAAGATGAATTGGTCTATGCCCATATCGGAGTTCTGGATATGACCTATAAGTTTACCTGGAAGAAATCGCTTAGGCTTGAGGCTCAGGGCTTATGGACAAAAGAGGATAAAGGTAATTGGGCTGCAATGACCCTTGAATATAACATTGCCCCCAAATGGTCATTTGCCATTATGGATGAATGGAACTATGGCAACGATAATGTTGATATGAGAATACATTATTATAATGTTGCTATCGGATATACAAAAGGTACTAACAGAATTGCAGTACGATACGGAAGACAGCGCGAAGGGCTGCTGTGTGTGGGTGGTGTTTGCCGTTATGTACCGAACTCAACAGGTTTGACAATTACTTTAACAAGCTCTTTTTAATGATGAATAAAAAGTATATTAAAATGAAATATAAATATTCTTTTGTGATTATAGCAGCGGTTTTTTTAATGAGTTGGACCGCCTGTGATAAAATTGACGAACCCTTGCAGGTTGTTAATGTGCAGAATATTCCGGAACATATTGATGACACTCTATTTTTTGCAGATTCTGTTCTGGTAACTCAAAAGCAAGTACTTCTGGAAGACTTTACAGGTCATCAATGTGTTAACTGTCCGACAGCAGCTCTTGCCGCTCATCAGTGGTCGGAAGATTACAACGGCCGGTTGATAATTTACGGAATTCACGCAGGATATCAGGCATTACCCGACCCCGGCTCCATTTATTCAGCCGATTTTACCTGCCCTACAGGCGATGAACTTTTTAATTTCTTCAATCAGCCCCTTAACCCTTCAGCTCCAATTGACAGGGTTGAATATAACGGTTCAATTATTCTCTATTACATCACAGGAGACTGGAAAGCTGCCGTTGACATTGAAATGGCAAAAGAGAATCTGTTTGATATGAAAATCAAAAACAGTTATTATCCGAAAAAAAAGGCTGTTTCAATTAATGTTTGGTCAACACCGAAAACGGAACTTGAGGGAAAATACAAATTGGTGGTTTATATAGCGGAAGACCATATTATTGCAGCACAAAAAAACAACAATTCCGATATAGGACCTGAACCGGACTGGGTAGATTACGACCATAGAAATGTGTTAAGAGATGCCGTTAACGGAACTTTCGGCGGCTATATAACCGACGACGGAACCATTTCGCAAGGAGAAACATATTACAATCAGTTTTATTACAAGATCAATAGCGACTGGCTTACCGATTCGACCGACCTCATCATTATTGCTTATATTCTTAATGAAGAGAGCGGTGAAATACTCCAGGCAGGAGAGCTGAAAATCAAGACTGAAAAGTAATATGGTATTAAATCCAACGGGATATAACCAAAAAATTACTAAGCGGCAAATTCAATCCGCTACTGCTTTACCTCTTTTATGAGCATAATGTAAACGGGGAAGTGGTCGCTGTAGCCACCTATATAAACACCGCCTGCAAATGTACGCCACGGATAACCTTTATATCGGCCTTCTTTCTGCTTAAGGAAAGGCTTGTTGAATACCCTTGCTTTATAAAATTTATATGTAGAGTAGTCTTTTCCGAGAAGTCCCTGCGAGATTATTATCTGGTCAAAAAGATTCCACTTATCGCGATATGCCAGCGAACCTATACCGTCTTTATATAACTTCCACATTGGGTTAAACATATCGTCCCCGGCCAGTTGCGACTCTTTACCTTTGGCTCTCAGATGTTCCATAACACTCGGGTTAACAGGGTCGTCATTAAGGTCGCCCATAACCATAATCTTTGCATCTTTATTGATTGCAAGCAATGAATCAACAATATGGCGGCTAAGGTCTCCGGCAGCATTTCTTTTCGGACGGCTCTTTTTCTCTCCTCCACGGCGCGACGGCCAGTGATTAACAATGATGCTAACCTCCTCACCGTCAAGCAGCCCGGTAACTACAAGTTGACTACGTGTCCTGAAATTAGTATCTTCGGGTAATGTTAGCGGATGGGCTTTCCAGTTTGTGACCTTGAAATATTTGGGATTATAAAGCAAGGCTACATCTATACCCCTGCGATCGGGAGTATCATAATGAACTATCTGATAATTTCTGTCCTTTATTGCATCTTGTTTTACAAGGTCTTCAACAACGCCCTTGTTCTCAATCTCTGAAATACCAAGAATAGCAACCCCGTCGGGAGATACATCGGTAGCAATCCTGGAAATGGCATAAGCCATATGATTAAGTTTTTCGTGATATCTTTGGGATGTCCAGTGTGCGCTTCCTGTCGGAGTAAACTCCTCGGCAAACAACAGCTCGGGATTTAAAATAGTATCGAAAAGATTTTCAAGATTGTAAAATCCGACACAAACAACTTTATATTCTTTTTTATCCTGAGAATATGTTGTTAGTGATGCGAAAAGAAAAATGAAAAGCACGGAAGTAATAAAATATTTTTTCATCATTTTAATATATTCTTTTAAATAATCTGCAAAATTATCATTATTATCGAAAATAAATGATTTTATTTATTTATTTCAAAAGCTTTTTACTAATTTTGCCCGCCCCGTTCTAAAATGGGCTTATGAAAATTCATAATTTATGAAACATATATTTACTACAATTGCATTTGCTTTCCTTGTAATAACAGTAAATGCACAAGAAAAGGACACGCTAAAGGTCAACCCCGAAGAAGATGCTATTCCGAAGATTTTTGTAAATGCCACTTCCGATGAGGCAGGCATTGAAGGTCAGGATATTTCAGGGCTGCTACAATCGTCGAAGGACATTTTCGTATCTACAGCCGGTTACACTTTCGGGACTACACGGTTTAAGATCAGAGGCTTCAACAGCGAAAACACAACGGTAATGATGAATGGCATTCCCGTGAATGATATGGAGACGGGAAGGGCATACTGGTCGAGCTGGGGTGGTCTTAATGATGCAACCAGGAACAAGGAGATAAGAGTCGGGATAGCACCCTCGGAATATACTTTCGGCGGTGTTGGAGGCACTACCAATATGGTTACCCGTGCATCATCATTCCCGAAAGGTGTCAAATTAACCTATTCTTCCACAAACCGCAGTTACCGTAACCGTTTAATGATAACGGCTGCAACAGGTATGCAGGATAACGGCTGGGCTTTCACAGTCTCCGCTTCCAGAAGATGGGCTCAGGAAGGCTATGTTGAAGGCACTTTCTACGATTCCTGGGGATATTTCCTTTCGGCTGAGAAAAAAATTAACGAGCATCACAGCATCGGACTGATTGGTTATGGCGCTCCTACCTTGAGAGGAAAGAACGGAGTTAGTGTTCAGGAGGCTTACGATTATGCCGGCACAAATTATTATAACCCGTACTGGGGTTATCAAAACGGTGAAAAGCGAAATTCCAGGGTAAGCAATTATCATCAACCTATGATTATGCTGACAGATTACTGGAAGATTGACAACAAAACAACCCTTAACACCTCTGTTTACTATTGGTTCGGGCCGGGTGGCAGTACGGCACTCGACTGGTACGACCGTGATGATCCGAGACCGGATTATTACAAAAACCTGCCAAGCTACGACAGGGATTATAACGGACATACGCAAGCCGAAAGAGAATATCTTTGGAAAAATGACCCCTCTTTCCGTCAACTTGATTTCGACGGCTTTTATTTCGATAATCGCAAGAATCTATACACTGTCCATAATGTGGAGGGTATCCCCGGTAATTCATACACGGGTAATATGTCGGCTTATATTTTGGAGGAAAGAAGAAACGACAAAAACCAGTTCGGTTTAAATTCTGACTTTAAAAAGGAGGTTAATGAACATTTTACACTTTCCGCCGGCTTGAACCTTACCTGGTACAAAGTTAATCAATACAAAATTGTTAATGACCTGCTCGGCGGTGACTATTACAATAACTGGGATAAATATGCGGTCAGGGACTTCAGTTTTACCGACAGCACCAAAATACAGAACGACTTGAATCATCCCAATGCCATTGTTAAAGAGGGCGACAGATTCGGTTATGATTATGTGGCAAATGTAAATAATTACGAACTTTTCGGACAAGGTGATTTCACTTATGCCAAAATTGATTTTTATGTAGCTGCAAAAATCGGATTTAACCAGTTTTGGAGAACGGGTAATATGCGTAACGGAAAGTTCCCCGACAATTCCTATGGTGATTCCGAAAAAAATAATTTCACAAATGCCGGCATCAAGGGTGGTATAACTTATAAAATTACAGGACGGCATCTGATAACGGCAAACGGTTTCTTTATGACCAGAGCACCATATTTCCGTACTGCTTATGTTTCACCACGTACAAGAGATCAGGTTGTTTCCGGTTTGACAAATGAAAAAATAATTTCTGCGGATTTAAGCTACATCTACAGATCGCCATATGTAACTTCCAGACTGACCGGATATTATGCAAAGTTTATGGATCAGGCATATTCCAAGAGTTATTATCATGATGTATTGCGAAGCTTTGTGAATTACAACATGGTGGGTGTTGATAAAGTTCATTACGGCATGGAGGCTTCCATTGAAGGAAAAGTGACGCAGAATTTCACTCTCTACGGTGTTGCGGCGATAGGAAACTATTTGTATGCATCAGACCCTGTTGCAACAATTTCTGCCGACAACATTGCAAAAGTAATAAGCAACAGAAAGGTTTATCTTGAGGGGTATAAAATCGGTGGATTCCCTCAAACGGCTATGTCGGCAGGTATTAAATATTTCTCATCAAGATATATTTTTGCAGGATTCAGTTTTAACTATTACGACAATGCATATCTTGAAGCCAATCCTGACAGACGAACTCGGGAAGCCGTTAAGAACTTTGGTCCGGAATACCCCGAAAGGGATGTTATTCTTGGACAGGAGCGTTTAAGCTCATCCTACACAATGGATATTTATGTCGGCAAATCCTGGAGAATAAGCCATAAATACTATCTTTCGCTTAATTTCAGTTTAAGCAATATTCTTAACAATACCGATTTCGCTTTCGGCGGGTTTGAGCAATTCAGATATAATCCTTTGGATATTAATAAGTTTCCTCCAAAGTATTTTTACCTCTACGGACGTCAGTATTATTTAAATGTTAATTTTAGATTTTAGTTTTTGTAAATAACAAACAATCATATTACAATGAAAAAAGCATTCATTTTTACAGCAGTTTTACTACTCGGAATTACAGCATTATTTCTCAACAGTTGTGTTAAACAACCGCCTGAAGCACCGCCGGTGTCAAACATTCCCTTTAACCCTGACAAGGTTATGACAATTCAACAAATAAAAAATATTTATATTGACAGTTCCGGTGCTTACACATTTACCGACACTATTTCATTATTTGCGGTTGTAACTGCTGATGAAAGTTCGGGAAATATTTACAAAAGTGTTTATGCTCAGGATAATACGGGAGCCATCCAGTTAAACTTCATTAATTCGGGAGGGCTTTATGTCGGAGACTCAATCCGTATTTTGCTTCTCGGCTCAACTATTGACCAGTATCACGATTTGAACCAGATTCAAAACCTGAAAGTTTCGGAAAACATTTTAAAATTAAAAACCGATGTTATTATTGAACCCGAACTTACCACGATAGCTGAAATTAAAAGTAACCGTTCCTACTGGGAATCACGGCTGATAAAACTCGACAGTGTTCAGTTTACTGAAGCTATGCTTGGAGAAACTTTTGCCGATACGGTCAACCTTACAACTGAAAACCGTGACCTGGAAGATTGTGAAAGTAACGGAATGATTGTTCGTACGAGTGGTTATGCAAATTTTGCAGGAAAATTACTCCCCGAAGGTAATGGCTCTATTGTTGCCATTGAAACATTTTATGCCAGCGGAAGTAATGTAACCGACCAGTTGATCATAAGAAATTATAATGAGGTGCAACTTACAGGCACCAGATGCGGATCAGGAGGCGGTGGTGTCATTGAGCCTGTTGCCGAAGTGAATGAAGAGTTTAACTCTGTCGAGGATTATACGGACGTTGCCTTGCCGGGATGGACTAACATAATTGTAGAAGGAAACAGGAGATGGCAGGGAAAAACTTTCAGCGGAAATAAATATGCTCAGGCTTCAGGATACAATTCAAATCTTGACGCTATGGAAACCTGGCTTATAACCCCGCCGGTAATTAATACAAGCGGAGATAAGATACTTACTTTTAAAGGTGCTATTGCATACTGGGAACACCTTCCCGGTAATGTGCCGATGACTGTTATGGCTTCAACCGATTATGACGGATCTAATTTTGAAACTGCAACCTGGACTGAACTTTCACCCAATTTGCCTGATGAGAACAGTGCAAATTATAGCTGGGTTGAATCCGGAGATGTTTCTCTTGCCAATTTTGTCGGCAATGTTGCTATTGCCTTCAAATATACAGGCAGCGGTACTGAAACAACTTCCTTTCAGGTTGACGATGTAGTTATTAGTAATAACGGTGGTGGTGGCGGCGGCGGAAATCCGATTCCTCCTGTTGCCGAAGTGAATGAAGAATTTAACACGGTTGAAAACTTTACGGATATAGATTTGGATGGCTGGACTAATATAAGTGTTGAGGGAACAAGAAAATGGCAGGGTAAAGATTTCAGCGGAAATAAATATGCTCAGTCAACAGGATACAATTCGGGACTGGACGCGATGGAAACTTGGCTCATCACTCCCCCTGTTATAAATACAAGCGGGGATAAAAAACTAACATTTAAATGTGCTATGGCATACTGGGCACACAATGCAGGAAATCAACCGCTCACAATACTTGCTTCCACCGATTACGACGGAACAAACTTTGAAACCGCAACCTGGACGGAACTAACCGCCACTTTGCCCACCTCCGGAAATGCCAATTACGAATGGGTTGAATCCGGAGATGTATCCCTTGCAGGGTTTACCGGAAACGTTGCAATTGCATTTAAATACGTAGGAAGCGATACAGAATCCACATCAATGCAAATTGACGACGTTGTTGTGGGCACCGGCGGTGGCGGCGGTGGAGGAGGAATAGAGCCTGTTCCTTCGGTAAATGAAGTATTTGACGGCGTTACCGGCTACGAAAATGTAGATATTGAAGGTTGGTCCAATATTGTGGTTTCAGGTGACCGTCTGTGGCAGGGAAAAGAGTTTAGCGGGAATAAATATGTTCAGGCAACGGGTTATAATTCAGGTTTGAGTGAAATGGAAACCTGGTTAATCACACCTCCTGTAATCAATACTAACGGAGATAAGGTTTTGAGTTTTAAAAACGGGATGGCCTATTGGGCACATAATGCGGGAAATAATCCTTTAACAATTCTGGCTTCTACCGATTTTGACGGAACAAATTTTGAAACGGCTACCTGGACCGAAATTTCGGCAAACCTTGCAACAGCAGCAAACACCAATTACGAATGGATAGAATCCGGTGACGTATCATTATCGGGATTTGTTGGAAATGTTGCCATTGCTTTCAAATATGTCGGAAGTGATACGGAATCAACTTCCATTATTATTGACGACGTTGTTATTGAATAAAAATAAATATCGGATTTCGACGTTATTGGCATTTAACCGTTAATATTATAATTGTGAGCGATACATTAGTCATAATACCGACTTACAACGAAAAAGAGAACATCGAGAAGATAATCAGAAAGGTCTTTTCTTTACCTAAAGAGTTTGATATCCTGATAGTTGAGGATAACTCTCCCGATGGCACCGCCGATATTGTCAAACGGCTTATTAAGGAGTTTCCGGGCAGGTTGTTCATAGAAGAACGAAAGGGTAAACTCGGTCTCGGTACGGCTTACATCCACGGATTCAAATGGGCTCTTGAAAGAGATTACAAATATGTGAATGAGATGGACGCCGACTTTTCGCACAATCCGGATGATTTAATCCGCCTGTACAATGCTCTTGCCAAAGAGGGATTTGACGTTTCCATAGGCTCAAGGTATATCAAAGGTGTGAATGTGGTTAATTGGCCGATGGGCAGAATATTAATGTCATATTTTGCCTCAATGTATGTCAGAATTGTAACGGGAATACCTGTCAGGGATACAACAGCAGGATTTGTTTGCTGGTCAAGGGAAGTACTTGAAAATATTGATCTCGATAAAATTAAATTCATTGGTTATGCTTTCCAGATTGAAATGAAATTCACAGCATGGAAACTCGGTTATAAAATCAAAGAGGTTGACGTCATCTTTACCGACAGGACCGAGGGCACATCAAAGATGAGCGGGGGAATTTTCAAGGAAGCTATTTTCGGTGTGCTGCAACTCAAAATAAGAAGTATTTTTAAAAAGCCGAAAAGGTTGAAAGGATAGTTTAGACAATCGTCTTTCTATGTTTTTATTTTTCACCTTTTGATTTGTGACGCTTTGCATACAACTGATAAATCAATCCGTCGGCAAATCCTATTTTCGGAACAAAAAGAGATTTTATCTTTATGATTTTTATAATGAAAATAAAAATCTTCGCTGCCGGGATTATAACGTCAGCCCTGTCGGGACGTAATCCCAATTTCTTGATTCTTTCCTCCAAAGTAAAACTTTCGAGATGGTTGAGAGCATATATAAGTTCGGACGTTTTAAGAGTATATGTTGATGGTGAACCGTAAATCTTATTGATTTTATTGATATTGCCTCCCGAACCGACAACATTGATACTTCCGAAATGTTCCTTATACTTCATAAGAAAATCTTCAAGTCTCTTCCATTCCGACTTTTTGACTTTTCCGGCCAGTAGTCGTAATGTACCAATTTTAAATGAGGTTACACCAAGAACGACATCATTTAGCAAAATAGATATTTCCGTACTTCCACCACCCACGTCAATGAACATTGACAACCCATGCGGATGCTCAAATTCTATTTTGTTAGTCTGCCTTATTATGTCGGCTTCCTCAATGCCGGTAACCAACCTGACTGAAAGCTGCGCTTCCTCCTTAATCCTTTTAATCAGTTCCTCTCCGTTTATTGCTTCCCGCATTGCAGCAGTAGCACAGGCTGCATAATCCACCGGTTTGTAAACATCAATGAGAAGCTTAAATGCTTTCAGGGTTTTAATAAGATTATCAGCCCGTTTCTTAGAAATTTTATTATTTGTATAAACATCTTTTCCCAACCTTGTCGGAATTCTAACAAGAGTCGCCTTTTCAACATATATTTTCTTTTCCGATTCAAATACATTTGCAAAAAGCAATCTGGCTGCATTTGATCCTATGTCTATAGCTGCGTATATCATTTTTGTCGTTTTTTTATATCTTTCATAGCCGTCCGTAACTCCGAAACTATCAAAATTATCAATACACTGATTTAACCATTTCACAAAACCTGCAAGGTTCATCTAACGCATCGGCTTCCACACAAACCTTACAGGATTTGCCTTACCAATCCACCGATTTAACAGATTTAACCATTTTACCAATCCTCCTTTTCTCCAATCCTGCAAGGTTCATCCTACGCACCGGCTTCCGCACAAACCTTACAGGATTTGCCTTACCATTATACCGATTTAACCATCTTTTTAAAATATTCATACGTTTCAAATTGCGACCTCACTTTCTTTCCGGACTTGGTTTTGCGATATCTGTTTACACCTTTCTCATCACTAATTCTTGCCTTGCAATTATCTTTCAGTTGTATCTGAAGCATATCCCATATTTCCTTTCTGATATTCTCATCCAGTACAGGAGTTACAACTTCTATCCTGTGATCAAGGTTTCGCGGCATCCAATCGGCAGAGCCAATAAAATATCCGTTATCATTGTTATTACAAAACACAAATACTCTGGAGTGTTCCAGAAAACGGTCAACAATACTTATCATTTCAATATTTTCGCTAACACCTTTTACTCCGGGAACCAAAACACAAATACCCCGAATTATCATTTGTATTTTTACACCTGCATTGCTTGCCTGATACAGCTTCCTAACTATCTTCCTGTCTACCAGATTATTAAGTTTAATAATTACCCAGGCATCCTTTCCTTCTTTTTTATTTTTGATTTCATTATCCAGCCTCTTGATAATCCAGTTACGCAAATGGAAAGGAGAAACTATAAGATGATTAAAGACCGGCGGCATATACCGTGTTTCAAACAATCTGAAGACCTTATCAACTTCGGCTGCGATATGCTGATTAGCCGTCAGTAAGCTGTCATCGGCATAGACCTTAGCTGTTGACTCGTTAAAGTTTCCGGTACTTATATTTGCATAAAAAACATCCTTGTCATCTTCGCGACGTTTCACACAAATAAGCTTACTATGAACTTTATATCCGGGAATAGTCGGAATTATCTTCACACCTTCATCGTGTAGTTTTCCTGCCAGTATAATATTGGCCTCTTCATCAAACCGGGCTTGAATTTCAAGAAAAACAGTCACCTTTTTCCCGTTCCGGGCTGCATTTACCAGAGCATTAACAACATTTGAATACCTTGCAGCACGGTAAAATGTCATTTTTATTTCCGTTACCTGAGGGTCAATGGAAGCCTCACGCAAAAAATCAATAATATACTTGAACGACTGATAAGGATAATGAAGCATAATATCCTTCTCTTTCATTAATCCGATAATACTTTTGTTTTCGGGAATGTCTTTGTGTGGCAATGGAGGAAAATCGGGATATCGCAGTTCCTTGGGCCCTATTTCGGGAAATGCCATAAAATCTTTAAAATTATGATATCTGCCACCACTTCTCATATTATCATCGGCAGATATTTTCAGTTTTTTCATAATTTTTGCAAGTAATTTCTGAGGAATATCACGATCATATACAAAACGAACAGGAGCACCTCGTTTTCTTTGCTTCAGACTTTCACTCATTTTTTCAAGGAAACTTTTCGATATATCTTCATCTATATCAAGTTCCGCATCACGGGTTATTTTGATTGTGTATGCATTAAACGTATCATATCCGAAAATTGAAAAAATATCTGCAAGGCAATATCTTATTACATCGTCAAGAAGTATGATGAAGTGCTTATTTTCCGTTCCGGGTAAGATGAGAAATCGTGACAGCGACCGCTGCGGCACTTTGATCAATGCGTAGTTATCTTTCAAATCCTTGGTTGAGCTTGTCATCTCTACTGCAAGATAAATTGAACCGTCTTTTATAGAGGTGTTTTTCTGAAAATTTTCAAGCATAATCGGAAAGAGATACTGCCGCATCTCCTCCTGATAAAAATGTTTTACAAATCGTCCCTGTTCTTCAGAAAGTTGTTTCTCGTCAACAATAAAGATTCCCTTTTTTTTCAGCTCCTTTTTTATTTTGAAGTATGTTTCCGTAAAAACAGTTTCCTGTTCGGCAACTATTTCAAATATATCCGAAAGTATCTTTTTGGGATCATCTTTATCGTCAAGATAACTTTTGTCCAACTTTGCAAGTCTGTTCAGGCTGGCAACTCTCACTCTGAAAAACTCATCACGATTATTAGAAAAAATACCAAGGAACTTTATCCTTTCAATAACCGGAACCGCAGGATCAATTGCTTCCTGCAAAACACGTGCATTGAAATGAAGCCAGCTTATCTCCCTGTTAATAAAATATTTATCCCATTGTTTAGCCATAGCAGATGATTTTTCGTTTGAATGCGACGGAGCATTTTCAAAAAAAATTGCGAGTATGGGACAAAGATAAAAAAATTAGTGTTTCAACAGACTTGGATAAACATAAAACTTCTTATTATTTTTGGCATCTGTAATTTTATCCCATTTACCGGTTTTAAATTCGATTGCCACAACTGCCGATGTGGGCATCCAATCAATTTCATTTTTAAGAAAATAATTGGCAAAATTAGTGAATGTAGGATTATGCCCCACCAGCATTACAGATTTAATGGTGTCGGGAACAGTAAAAACAGTATCAAAAACATCATCTTCACTTGCTTCATATAGATTATCTTCGTACTTTATTTCTGATTCCGGGTATCCCAGTTTTGCTGCAATGATACGTGCCGTTTCAGACGCACGTATTGCACTGCTTGAGATGATAAGGTCGGGCTTAACATTTTTTTTGATAAGATAACCGGCAATCAGTTCAGTCTTTTTAATGCCCTTCTCCATCAATGTCCTGTCATGATCGGAAACTTCCGGATTGTCCCAGGCTGACTTGGCGTGGCGCATCAGATACAATATCTTTTTTGGCTTATTCCTGAACATCGGCATTCAGTTTTGGGAAGTTTATCTCATCTTTAACAACAAAAGCATTGGGGTATGAACCGGATATTTTTTTTAGAAAGGCCTCGGCCTCCATCTTTGTCCTGTAGTCACCTATTCGCACTTTGTAATACGGTTCCTGAAAAATCAAATAAACCGGAACATTGGAATACTTATTCACAAAGTTTGATTTAGCCTCAATTGCCTGGCTTTTGGAATAGTTACCCGCTTCAAAAAATATCTGTATCCGCCAGCCCTCGATTGCAGGGTCAAACTCGTTAGCCTTAATATGAAATTTTACCAATGAATCAACTCTCGCATCCTGTACAATTAAAGAATTGTTAACCGTATCAATCTGTCCGAAAGAGAATAAAACAGTTAAAGAAAAAACTCCGGTAATTATATATTTGATCATTCGATTAAAATTTAAATCATTGCAAAAATAGATGAATTTATTCAGAAAGCAGAAAACGTTTTTAAACAAACAAATATTGCACCTCTCCCGGTTAATCAATTTAAAAGAATATTTTTATGAATACCGCCTATAAGCTATTTTTCTTACCTCGTCTGAATCCTGATATACTCTTTTGCATGGATACTGAGGACGGGAATAGGCGAATGATTAACCATTTGCTGAGCATAAGCACCGAGGAAGAGATTGGCGGTTGTAGTCTCCTGTTCTGTCATAATAGCAATCATATCGGCATCCACAGCCTTGGCATACTCAATTGATGCATTCGTTATATTTTCCGCTTCAACGGTCTCAACCTTATATGGGACCTTTTCTTCGTCAAGATACTTTTGAACCTGTTTCGAGTAGTTGTCAACCTTATATTTCACTGCTTTTATTGTTGAAGAGTACAGCGAAACAATATGAATTTCGGAACCAAAATATTTTGCAACCTTTGTGGTATAAGGCACTTTTTGTCTTGTCTCCAGCGAACTGTCAATGGGAAGGACAATCTTTTTAATATCATCAAATTCATAATTTGTCCTAACGGTAATTACCGGACAGGGTGCATAAGTTACAATACGGTATGCATTACTTCCAATCCAGAATTCTTCAAATCCTGAAACACCATGTGTTCCGGCAACTACAAGCTCAGCATCAATATATTTAGCCTGATTGGCGATCTCCTGATGCACTTTTCCCCTGCGAATTTTATATGTTATTTCACCTTGCTTCAGCTTATCTTTATACTTTTCAACAAGTGCTTCCAGATTATTGGCAATCACCCTTCTCGACTCGGGAACCTCTATAGGCATTGCGGTTTCATCCGAACTTTGATTATCAACCCACACCATTAAGATGCTTGCTTTGAAGGTGTTTGCAAAGTTTATGGCATATTCAAGCGCATGTATGGAACAACGCGAAAAGTCTATGGCTACGATTATCTGTTTCATGATTCTGTCGGTATTAAATTGCATTGGCTAAAGTACATAAAAAATCAATACAAATGACGATTCAATGATTTTTTTTAATCATTTTGGTCAGAACATAATTATTGTTACCATTTTGTCTCGTCATATTCAACCAGATAGGTTGAAATTTCAACGTTTTCAATAGTTTCTTTTTGTTCTTTAACGGTTTCGGGGTAGGGTATTCCCTTTGGACAAAAAACCAGATAAACCCCTTTTGGAAGGTTTAGACTGCTACAATAATAGGCAAGTTGCTTTTTGCCTTCAATAAACTGTTTTTCGTAATAGTAAATTTTTGTTTCAATCAAATATTCATCGGAATCCACATTTATTATTAAGTCGCTTTTGCCGAGCCCGGTATTCGCTTCGCGGTAGCTTTTCCCACCCACGACCTGTAAGAACGCCTGAATATAAGTTTCAAAACTATATATCAGTGCACTTTCCCTTATCCCGATGTAGTTTCCGTTTTTGTCTTTTTCCAAAAAAACCTTGAACCCACGACGTTTTACATAAGTTTTATAGCCGCGAATCAGATAATCCATATCTAATCTTCCGTTTTTGAAGAGTTCTTTCAATACAAACCTCCGTAAAATATCCTTACTTTCACCGTTTGTGTACGGGTAAAATGCTTTATAAAGCCGCTTTTTGTAAAACGGCACCCAAAAAACAACGTTTCCATCAATGTCCTTTTTTATCAGTCCGTTGGTGTGAAGCAATTTAATGCTTTCTCTGTCAATGTCAA
>Ga0256841_1001921_pt1 | contig 17135 bp, 15 predicted proteins | sample 356308metaG_FD_185971 | JGI IMG/M metagenome (GOLD analysis project Ga0256841, IMG submission 185971) | Hydrothermal vent microbial communities from Mid Atlantic Ridge, Atlantic Ocean - 356-308 | ecosystem: Environmental > Aquatic > Marine > Hydrothermal vents | place: Atlantic Ocean: Mid... | reverse complement strand
GGCAAATGAACTCTCTTCCGAAAATCCTAAAAAATTTCCTGTGGCTCCTGTCCCATCGACGCCCGCTGAAATCGTATCCTCTTCCTGGAGGGTCACCACATGGGTTAACGGCGTGGCCAGGGAAATGTCGAATTCTTGGGATGTCTTGAGGAAGATTTCATTGAGAGACTGGCGGATAGCCATCAATCGTTCCGGGTTCTTGGTGTAGTAATACACCACCCATTCCAAGGCGTGATCGCCGGTGTCATTGAGGCCGATTTCCAGGGGGAATTGCACTTCGATGCCTTCCATTTTGCTGTCAACCACTTTCTGCCAGGCGGCTTCCAGCATCTCCCGCACTTTGGCGGGGGAGGTGTCGTAACCGATTTTAAAGGTGAGCTTTTCCCGCAGTCCCCGGGCGGAAGCAAATTTGGAAAGATTACGAATGACATGATCCCGCAAGGCGGCATTGCGGATAATGACCCGATGGTTGGCGACGATATCGAGAATCTCGGTATGGAACATTTTGGTCTTGAAAACCACGCCAAACAGTTGGTCGGCGCCGTTGACCCTTACCACATCGCCTTCCTCGAGAATATTACTATTGAGCATGATGAGCCCGCTGAATAAATCCGGCGCCCAAGTGGCCTGGGTCAAGGCCAGCAAAACGCCGATAAACCCCAATACGCCCCCGGCTTCCAGCAGGGATTCGAATCCCAGCATTCGCACCATGGTGATCAAGGTGACGACGAAGACAAAAATTTGCGCCACCAGGGTCAAAAGCCGGGACTGATAAGTTTCCACCCAGCGCCATTCGCCACGGATTTGCTTGCGTTTGCCATAACGGCGCAGTATCCAAATACCCAGCAGATGGGCCACCAGATAAGCCAAATACAATAACACCAGGATTCCAAGCAGAGTGCGGGTCCAGTGTCCTTCCCCGCCGCCCGAGAAAAAGTGCCAGTAAACAAAGCCCAGGATGATTGCCAGGTTCAGGGACTGAAACACATGCACCCGCAAGCGCAGCAGGTTTTCTTTGACATCGTGGGTGGAAGCCAGCTTGACCAGGGGGCGGGCGAATAACAACAGCAACAGGTTGAGGCTAATAACAGCCCAAGTTATGGCATCTACCTGGTCCAGGATAGCCATCAATTTATGCCACGCCTGTATCATGATTTACGGCCTTCTTCCATGGCAATCAAGGGTTGCCGGCAGTGCGTGCAAAAATACTGCTGGCCGTTTTGAATCCGGCGGTGACGGATAATGGTCAACTCATGCTCCCGGCACTCGCAACGGTAACGAAAACGCTGCAAGCGCCGGACTTGCGCCTGGGAAGTGTCGTAATCGTGACAACGGTCTGGCGGCAGGCCGAACAATGCCATCACCGCTTGCCATTCTTGGCCATGGGGCTGGATTTTTCTGCCGTATTGCAAATAAGCCACCGCATGGGCCAATTCGTGCCCCACGGCTACCTGGACGAAGTGATCGAAATTCTGCTGCATCAATACCGGATTGAATCGCAGAATCAACTGCTTGCCTTTAGCCCGCATTTGCCCCGCCGCCCTGCCTTTGAGGTCGAAGCGCACCTCGATGGCTGGCAGCGCTTTCCAGCCAAAATGTTGCGCTGCCACTGTCAACAATTCCCCTAAACGGTGGTAGATCTTCGCCACTTGCCGCGGCGATACCGGAAACGTCATCCTCATTCCTGCCTTAGTCTGGATCACTCATTTTCGCATTGTCCGTCCCGGGCGCAAAACTTCCGCCCGCCCCTGCCGTCAATTAAGGTAGAATTTATCTATTTAATCATTCAGATACGAGGACCCTATGGAAGCATTGGAAGTCAATACCTTGACCCGAAAAATCGAAGACCTCAAGGCCCGTGCCGAAGCCTTAAGGGGGTATCTTTGACTACGCCAACAAGAAAGAACGGCTGGAAGAAGTATTAAGAGAACTGGAAGACCCCGATGTCTGGAACGACCCGGACAAGGCCCAGGCCCTGGGCAAGGAACGGGTGCAACTGGAAGACACGGTCCAGGCCCTCGACAACCTCGCCCAAGGCCTTGACGAGGCGGAAGAACTGCTGGAGATGGCCCTGGAAGAGGGTGATGAAGAAACCATAGCCAGTATTGCCGAAGACCTGGAAAATTACGAAAAGACCGTCTCCGGGTTGGAATTCCGGCGCATGTTTTCCGGCGAAATGGATGCCTGCAACGCCTTCGTGGATATCCAGGCCGGCTCGGGCGGCACCGAAGCGCAGGATTGGGCGGAAATGCTGCTGCGCATGTATTTGCGTTGGGCGGAACGCAAAGGCTTCAAGACCGAGATCATCGAATTGTCACCCGGTGAAGTGGCAGGGATAAAAAGCGCCACCATCAAGGTGGAGGGCCCTTATGCCTACGGCTGGCTGAAAACCGAAACCGGCGTCCACCGGCTGGTGCGAAAGTCCCCCTTTGATTCCGGCAACCGCCGGCATACGTCGTTTGCCGCGGTATTCGTTTCTCCGGAAGTGGAAGACGATATCGACATCGAAATCAACCCGGCGGACCTCAGAATAGACGTGTACCGGGCCTCCGGCGCCGGCGGTCAGCACGTCAACCGGACCGAATCGGCGGTACGCATCACCCATCTGCCCACGGGCATTGTCGTTCAGTGCCAAAACGACCGTTCCCAGCACAAAAACAAGGCCACCGCAATGAAACAGCTCAAGGCCAAATTGTACGAGCTGGAAATGCAAAAGAAACGGGCAGAGCAGCAAAAGCTGGAAGAAAGCAAATCCGACATCGGCTGGGGCAGCCAGATTCGCTCCTACGTGCTGGACCAATCCCGGATCAAGGACCTGCGCACCGGCGTTGAAACCGGCAATACCCAGGCGGTGCTCGATGGTGATCTGGATCAATTTATCGAGGCCAGTCTGAAGAGCGGGTTATAAAACCAGAAAGAGATGCCAAAGATGAAATCAAATTTACGCAACTTAACCATCGAGCAGCGGATTCACCTGGTGGAAGATTTATGGGATAGTATCGCTGCGGAGCAACAGGCATTGGCATTGACAGATGAGCAAAAAGCCTTGCTCGATCAACGTCTGGCGTCCTACACATTCGACAAGAAAAAAGGCCGCCTGGCGGAGGAAGTCATTGCCGGGATCAGAAAGCGCCTATGACCCTGGAAGTAAGGGTTCGGCCAGAAGCGGAAGAAGACATAGCCGATGCTGCAACTTGGTACGAAGATCAGCTTCCAGGTCTTGGCCAGGATTTTCTTGATCAAGTCCTTGAGAAACTCCTGTCCATAGCCAAGCAGCCAGAAATGTTTCCCGTCGTTTACAAAGACATTCGGCGAGCATTATTGAATCGCTTTCCCTTCGCCATCTATTATCGAAAAGAAACGGATGCAATCGTCGTGCTTGCTGTGATTCACGGCAGCCGCAATCCACGCCACTGGAAAAAAAGAACCTAACAGGATAATTATTCAGTTATTCGCTACATCAACCTTTAATTAATATTGCTGAAAAATTGTAATGAACGACCAAACCACCGACACCCAGGATCTCATCGCCCAACGCAAGGCCAAACTGGCGGCCCTGCGGGAAGCGGGCATCGCCTACCCCACTGACTTCCGCCGTGACAGCATCGCCGCCGAACTGCACGCCCGCTTTGATGACAAATCAGCGGAATTTTTTGCCCAGCAACCCCTCCGGGTGCGGGTCGCCGGACGAATGATGTCGCGGCGCCTAATGGGCAAGGCCAGCTTTTGCCATCTGCAGGATATGTCCGGCCGCATCCAGCTCTATGTTACCCGTGATGGCTTGCCCGACGGCCTTTACCAGGAGTTCAAGAAATGGGATATCGGCGATATCCTGGGGGCGGAAGGCACCCTGTTCAAAACCAAAACCGGCGAACTGAGCGTCAAGGTGGATGAAATCCGCCTGCTTGCCAAGTGCCTGCGCCCGTTGCCGGAAAAATATCACGGCCTCACCGATCAAGAGCTGCGCTACCGCCAGCGTTATCTCGATCTGATCATGAACGAGGTCACCCGGCGCACCTTCAAGATCCGTTCCCAGGCAGTACAGCATATCCGTCAGTTCCTGATTGAACGGGACTTTCTCGAAGTGGAAACACCGATGATGCAGGTGATTCCCGGCGGCGCCGCCGCCCGCCCCTTCATCACCCATCACAATGCCCTGGAAATGCAGCTTTATTTGCGCATCGCCCCGGAACTTTATCTCAAGCGGCTGGTGGTGGGCGGTTTCGAGCGGGTATTCGAGATCAACCGTAACTTCCGCAACGAGGGCCTGTCCACCCAGCACAACCCGGAATTCACCATGCTGGAGTTCTACCAGGCCTATGCCGAATATCATGACCTGATGGATCTGACCGAAACCCTGTTCCGCAGTCTGGCGGAGAATGTCCTTGGCACCACCACCCTCCCCTATCAAGGGCGGGACTATGACTTCGGCGCGCCGTTTCAGCGATATACTTTGTTCGAATCCTTGCTTCGCTTCAATCCTGGATTGGCCGCCGAGGAGGTGGACAATCTGGAGGGCGCCCGCAAGGTGGCGGAAAAGCTGGATATTCCCCTCCTGCCCAGCTTTGGCCTGGGCAAAGTCCAGACCGAAATTTTCGAAAAGACCGTCGAACCCAAATTGCTCGATCCTACTTTCATCACCGAATATCCGGTGGAGGTTTCTCCCCTGGCCCGGCGCAACGACAAAAACCCTCACGTGACCGACCGCTTCGAGCTGTTCATTGCCGGCCGGGAAATCGCCAACGGCTTCACCGAGCTGAACGATCCCGAAGAACAGGCCGCCCGCTTCCGCCAGCAACTGGAAGCCAGAGACGCCGGTGACGAAGAAGCCATGCATTTTGACGCCGATTATATCCTCGCCCTGGAGCACGGCATGCCTCCCACTGCCGGAGAAGGTATCGGCATTGACCGGCTGGTGATGCTGCTGACCGATTCACCGTCCATCCGCGACGTACTGCTCTTTCCCCACATGCGCCCCAAGGGCCGGGAGGAAGCATGAGCGCCATGACTTATATCAGCACCCGGGGACAAACCAAAAGCCTTGGTTTCCAAGATGCGGTCATGACTGGCCTGGCCCCCGATGGCGGCTTGATCATCCCAGCAAAGATTCCCGAGGTTTCCAGCCGGTTGTCATCCTGGTCAACACTCAGCTACCCGGATCTTGCCTTCGAATTGATCAAGCTGTACGCGGATCTGCCAGACGAGGACTTGCGGGAACTCATTCAACGCAGTTACGCCACCTTCCGCCACCCTGAAATCACACCGACGGTCAAAGCGGGCCCGATCCATATTGTCGAACTGTTCCACGGTCCCACCCTGGCATTCAAGGATATCGCCCTGCAATTGCTGGGTAATCTGTTCGAATATATTCTGGAACGCCGCAGCGGACATCTCAACATTCTTGCCGCCACCAGCGGCGACACCGGCAGTGCCGCGATTTACGGAGTGCGGGGCAAGGAGAGGATCCGCATTTTCGTGATGCACCCCAAGGGAAGGGTCAGTCCGGTGCAGGAACGGCAAATGACTTCCGTGCTCGATCCCAACGTCTTCAACCTGGCGGTGGAAGGCACCTTTGACGATTGCCAGCAGATCATGAAGGCGATTTTCCGGGATGTGGCATTCAAGGAAAAATATCACCTGGGCGCGGTCAACTCAGTCAATTGGGCCCGGGTATTGGCGCAGATGGTGTACTATTTCTACGCCGCACTGCGGCAACTGGAGAGCGGTGCCCGGCAAGTGCAATTTGCGGTCCCGACCGGCAATTTCGGCGACATTCTGGCCGGCTGGTACGCCAGGCAAATGGGCCTGCCCATCTCCCTGTTGATTCTGGCCACCAACGAGAACGACATTTTGTCCCGCTTTTTCAACACCGGCACCTACAGCGTCAGCCGAGTGGTTCCCACCCTCAGCCCGGCCATGGATATTCAAGTGGCCAGCAATTTCGAACGCTACCTCTATTACCGGCTGGGCCAGGACCCGGAAAAACTGCGGAGCTTGATGGAAACTTTTGAGGCCACGGGCAGTTTGACCCTTCCCCTGGCGCCTGGAGAAGCGGTGGACCCACTGTTTGCCGCGGGCAGCGCGGACCGGCAAGCCACCTTGGCCACCATTCAAGAATTTTGGCGGGAGCATCGCTACCTGCTCGATCCTCACACTGCCACTGGTGTTCATGTAGCCAAGCGGCACTTGAGCAGGGAGGACCCCACCTTATGCCTGGCAACGGCGCACCCGGCGAAATTCGGCGATGCCATCCGGCAGGCCCTGGGCGAGGATCTGGCCCACCATGAATTGCTGGACAAGCTGGAAACGGCCAAAACCCGCTGCGACACGGTGCCAGCCGATGAATCCGCCATCCGCAACTACCTGAAAGACAAAGCATTCTAAGGACCATCATGAGCCAAGTATATATTTACGACACCACCCTTCGCGACGGTACCCAACGGGAGGAAATCTCCCTCTCGGTGGACGACAAACTGGAAATCGCCAAACGCCTGGATGAGTTCGGCATTCACTATATCGAAGGGGGCTGGCCGGGTTCCAATCCCAAGGACGCGGAATTCTTCGCCCGGGTCAAATCCCTCGACTTGAAGCACGCCAAAGTCGCCGCTTTCGGCAGCACCCGCCGCAAAGGCATCACTTGTGAGGAAGACGCCAACCTCAAAGCGCTCATCGATGCCGGCACCCCGGTGGTCACCCTGGTGGGGAAAAGCTGGGATTTCCACGTCCACGAAATCCTCAAGACCACGCCGGAAGAAAATCTGGCCATGATTAGCGAATCAGTCGCCTATATGAAAAACCAGGGGTTGGAGGTAATCTTCGACGGGGAACATTTCTTCGACGGCTATCTGGCCAATCCCGATTATGCCCTGGCCACCTTGAAAGCCGCGGAACAAGGCGGCGCCGACTGGTTGATCCTGTGTGAAACCAACGGCGGCCGGCTGCCCTGGGAAGTGGAGGAGATCGCCGCCGAAGTCCGCCGCCACCTGAATACGCCATTGGGCATCCACGCTCACAACGATTCCGGCTGCGGAGTCGCCAACGCATTGGCGGCGGTCCGCGGCGGCTGCCGCCAAGTGCAAGGCACCATCAACGGCTATGGGGAACGGGTGGGCAATGCCAACCTCACCACCATCATCCCCAATCTCCAGTTGAAAATGGGCTTCGAAGTGGTGCCCGAGGAGAACCTCAAGCAACTCACCCATTTATCGCGGCTGGTGGCGGAAGTGGCCAATCTGGAGCACGACAACCACGCCCCCTACGTGGGCAAAAGCGCCTTCGCCCACAAGGGCGGCATTCACGTGGCCGCAATTCTGAAATCCCCCGACAGCTACCAGCATATCGATCCGGAAAAGGTGGGCAACGAGATGCGCACCCTGGTTTCGGAACTGTCCGGGCGGGGCAATCTGGTTTACCAAGCCCGAGCCCACGGCGTGGATATCACCCCGGATCAGGCCAGCGAGGTTTTGCAGAACATCAAACAACTGGAACACAAAGGATTCACCTTCGAAGCCGCCGAGGCTTCGGTGGATCTGATGCTGCACCGGGCCCGGGCGGATTACCGCCCGCCTTTTGAACTGGTGGATTTTTTCGTCATCACTGAACGCCGTCAAGGACGGGGGCTCTTGACCGAAGCCATCGTCAAGGTAAAAATCGGCGATGATATCAAACTCACCGCCGCCGAGGGTAACGGCCCCGTGAATGCGCTGGCCCAGGCCTTGCATCGAAGCCTCAAAACAGAATATCCGGTGTTGGAGGATTTACGGTTGACCGATTATAAAGTTAGGATTCTCGACAGCGAGACCGGCACTGCCGCCGTCACCCGGGTGTTGATTACCATGCACGACGGCCACGACGATTTTTGGACGACGGTAGGCGCCAGCGCCAATATTATCGATGCCAGCTGGCAGGCTTTGTCCGACGCCATGGAATATGCCTTGCTGCCCAAGTCCCAAGGCAAATAAAATACCGCTGGGAGGTCATCATGAGGCTCATAAACCATTCCGCCATTTCCCTTTCCGGAATCATCTTCCTACTGCTCGCCTCTATCGTCCAAGCGCAACAAACCATCCGGATAGAACTTGGGGACTTTCGTTTCACCCCCGACAAGATTCACGTGCCCGCCGGCGCCCAAGTCGAACTGGAACTGGTCAATAGCGATACCCTGACCCCCCATGACTTTGTGCTCAAGGCGCCTGAAATACAACTCGATATGATTATCAACGTCCCTCCCAGGAAAACAGTCACCACGCAATTTATCGTTCCCGCCCGCCCGGGAGTGTACCCCTTTTACTGCAGCAAGAAACTATGGTTTTTCAAAAGCCACCGGGAACGGGGCATGGAAGGCCAATTGATTGTCGAAGCCCACAGGCCATGAAAACCCAAATCAAACATCAATCCTACGACGTGGCTGTCATCGGCGCCGGCGTGGCAGGCATCACCGTGGCCCAGCTATGCGCCCGACAAGGGCTGAAAACGATCTTGATGGATCCGACCCGGGACCACGAAGGCAATCCCCTGGCAGGAGGGGCCAGTCTGCTCAATGGATGTATCCCGGCCAAAATACTGCTGCAATTAAGTCACGAATACCATCAACTGCAACAAGGCCGCCCGGGATTGAAGACCAAAGCCTTGGAGCTGGACCTGGCGACTGCCCATGCCCATATCGATAACACCATCCGGCGCATCAGCAATCAAATCACTGCTTCTTTGAGTAACAGTGGCGTCGAGTTTCTTTGTGCCAGCGGCCGTTTGCTGGAAGGAAAACAAATCGAAATCACGGCGCTGAATCACGAGCCTGCCTTGATCACGGCGGAACATATCGTGCTCGCCTCGGGCTCTCATTCCATGACACTGCCGAGCCTGCCCCTGGACGGCAACCGTGTTGTCGATCCAATCGATGCCATGCGTTTTACGGAAGTCCCCAAGACACTGACGGTCATTGGCGCGGGCGCCATTGGCCTGGAAATCGCCGGCATCTGGTCCCGGTTTGGCAGTCAAGTCACCGTCCTGGATGCTCAAAACAGCCTGCTCCCTTTTGCGGATCAGGAAATTGCCAATGAAATGCTGGCCAGCTACCGGCGCAGGGGGATTGATATCCGCCTGCAGGCTTGGGTGAAACAAGCCAAAATTGACGGCCACGGCGTTACCCTGACCTGCCAATACCCCGATCAACCCCCATCTGATCTGTATGGTGACAAGGTCGTGGTCGCCATCGGCAGGATTCCGAATACCGAGACATTATTTGCGCCCGAGGTGGATGTAGTCCTCGATGAAAACGGCTATGTCCATGTTGACGAACAGTGCATGACCAATCTCCCGGAAATCTTTGCCGTGGGAGATTTGGTGCTGGGCCCGATGATGGCCCACAAAGGCATTGCCGAAGCCAGAGTGGTGGCAGACACCATTGCCGGAAAAGCGGCACAAATGGAATATACCATCCTCCCCAGCGTCATCTACACACTCCCGGAAGTCGCCTGGATTGGCCGTACGGAAGAGGCCCTTGTGGCCGCCGGTGTGCCCCATAGAAAATCCATCACCCCCTTTACCGACAATCCCAAAGCCTTGGTCCACGGCATGGCGGAAGGTTTTATCAAAATCCTGGCCCACGCTGAAACCGACCGCATCCTTGGCATACATATAATCGGCCCACAGGCTTGCGAACTCATCGCCGAAGCGGTACTGGCCATGGAATACAGCGCCAGCAGCGAAGACCTGGCCGACACCATCCACGCCTTCCCTTCCCTTTCGGATGTGTTGCGCCAGGCGGCGTTGATGCTGCAGGAATCCTAGCCCGGATATTTCACCAGCCGGCTTTGGGCCTATGGATATGTACCGGGGCAATCGCATGAACCGGTTCTCCCCTCTCCTTCTGGGAGAGGGACGGGGGAGAGGGGGAAAACACCGTTGCATTCATCGGCTCAAGCCCTCACCCCAACCCCTCTCTCAGAGGGAGAGGGACTTCAATATATCAAGTATGAACGGGAAAAACGGCAGTCATGCGATTGCCCTGGGATATGTACGAGTATTAAATATCGTAGGAGCATCCTTTCGCCCTTAAAACCGGAAGGTCATCTGGATACCGCCCAGGTTGACACTGGAATCGAATTTCCCCACCAATTGATGACGAAACAGGCCGGGTTTGGTGGCGACAAGATCAATGGTGTTATCAATCCGGGTATCTTCCACAAAAATATGGGCATAGGCGATATCCACGCTGATGGCCTCACCATAATGATATGAAGCCCCGGCCGTCAGCCAATGACGGGTATTGTCAGGGATGCGCGGGGTTCGCAGCCGGCTGTTGGGAACCGGGGTTTCATCGAAGGCATAGCCGGCGCGAAAACTCCAGGCCGGATTGAGGTCGTAGTTGACGCCTATATTCGCGGTCCAGGAATCGTTCCAGTTTTCCTTGGTCACCTGATCGGGCAAGCCGGGACTGCGGACCCGCAATTCCTTGAACCGGGACCAATTGGTCCAGCGGGCACCCAAAGCAACACTCCAGTGATCGTCGAAGCGGTGAAAGATGCCTATATGGACAGTCTCCGGCAATGTTAAATCCGCTTTGGCTTTCAATTCAGCATTTCTCACCAGCGACCGGATTTTTAAATCGCCCTTGAGCTTGTACTCGACCTTGGAACGAAAACCCACACCAAAACGGGTATTAGGACCAAATTCGTACATGACGCCAACATTATAACCGGCACTCCAGTCATTGCCTTTTACCTTGGCTTTACCATCCGGAAGCTGGGCGCCGGTTGTAGGATTCACCAGAAACAGTGCCCGGCTCAGCTTTGCCTCGACATATTGCGCACTGGCGCCGACACCGATGGACAACCCCTCCGCTATCCGAAAAGCCAATGAGGGATTGATATCGATCGTTTTAACTTCAGAACGTAATGCATGATAGCGGCCTACCCACCTGTTTGCATAATCGGTTACCAAGCCGAAGGGAACGGTCATCCCCAAGCCAAAGGCCACCCAATCGTTGATGTCTATTTTGAAATAGCCGCCACCGAAAGGCGAATCATCGCCTCCGTCCGGTTGTGACCCGCTATCTGGAAAGGTGAGTGGACCGCCTGGACTAACCACTGTCAATGACGTTCCCTTGTTCTTGAATTTGGCATGACTGCTGAGATAATAGGCCATGCCCTGAATCTGGGTTCCCTTGAGTGCCGTCATGCCGGCAGGGTTGTAAAAAACCGCAGAAGCATCATCGGCCACCATACCATAACCGGCAAAGGCTCGTCCCATGCCGACCACACTTTGCTCACTGATCTGGAAACCTCCGGCATAGGCCGAGCCAGCCATTATCCATGTAATCCCCGCCACGCCCAGTTTGAATGGGATCTTCTTTTTCATTGCTTTCCCCCCCCTTCTGTGTCCATAGACAACGCCAAGTTTACCGCAAAAAACTGACCAAACCGATATGGAGAATTTGACGCAGCGCCATCCACTAGCCACAATGAACCAGAGGTTTACCCCCTATGTCAACTATTGATTTTTATTACGATTTCATCAGCCCTTACAGTTATTTAGCAGCCTTTCGCTTGCCGAAAATGACCCAAAACCATCCAGATCTGGTTTTCAACTGGATTCCTGTGAATTTACCTTCCATCATCAAACGCAGCGGTAATATTCCCCCCGCCACCATTCCCAGCAAAGCCCGTTATCTGTTGCGTGACTTGAAACGCTGGGCCGACTATTTAAATGCCCCCTTGAAAATCATCAAACCGGGCTCGTTTGACGCCCGTCCGGCTTTGAATATCGCCTCCGCCCTGCCCCCTGAGGAAAGGGTAGCTTTCTCGCAAACAGTATTCCAGGCCATTTGGTCAGGCAACATCGATATCGGTAATCGTGATTGGCTCCAACAGATTTTCGACCGACATAGTCTCTCTAAGGATTGGCTGGCGCTGATCGGCGAAAAAACCAGCCCTGCCCTGGAACAGCAGACCCAACAGGCTTTGAAAGCCGGCGTATTTGGCGTCCCTACTTTTATTCTCCGGGCTGGCAAACGTTCAGAAATGTTCTGGGGTGTCGATCGCATGGATTTTCTGGAAAAAGCCATAGTCCAATCACAATGAAGAAAAACGCACTGCGGCTGCTGGATAAACTTACATTTCTGTCTCCCCGCCGACGATTCGAACTTTATCCCCCCTTCTGGTTGATGCGGGTCAAAGTAATCGAAATGGATGAAGACTGGAACCGGGTGAGGATATTACTCCCTCTCACCTGGATTTCCGCCAATCATGGAGGATCCATGTTCGGGGGTTACCAGGCGTGTCTCGCCGACCCGGTTCCAGCCCTGGCCTGCGCTCGTCACTTCCCCGGTTACCGGATGATGACTAAATCCCTCAAACTGGATTTCATCCGTCCCGGCAACTCCGATCTGCTCCTGCATTTCGACTTCGACCCCGGCCAGAAACATGCCATTGCCGAGGAGCTGGCACGCAATGGCCGGGCCGATCCCGTCTTTGAAATGGCCTATTACCGGCAAGATGGAGAAAAATGCACCCTGATCTGGAATACTGTTGCCATCAGAAAACCCGAGTATCTGGAACGGAAAATGCAGAGAACCGGCGATTGACGCCCTGCCCTCTCTCCATTTTCAACTAAACTTACCCTTATATTTTCCCCAAACCTATCCTCCCTTGGGTATTTGCTTGGGGATGACAAAATGCGTTTTTTCATCAAGGCCACTCCAACTTTCCCATGGATCAACCGGCTTCCCCTACTACGACCAAACGATCTTCCAGCCATTTCATGGCGCGCTGCCTGCAAGCGCTGAAACAAAACAAGCTGGTGCTTCCCACCATCCCTGACATTTCCCTGAAAATCCGGCGCGCCATCTCCGACCCGAAGGCCAATAACAGCAAGATTGCCAAAGTGGTGCAAATGGATCCGGTGATTACCGCCAGACTCATTCAAATTTCCAACAGTCCCTTGTACCGGGGGCGGCGACGCATCGAAAGCTGCCCAGAGGCACTGACCCGCCTGGGCTTGAAAGTAGCCCAACACCTGATCACCAGTTTCGCCCTGAAGACCGTTTTCAAAGCCAAAACCCGCTTCATCAAAAAGCGGATGGATGACCTGTGGCATCACAGCAGTTACGTGGCCGCCATCAGCGCCGTATTGGCCCATAAAACCCCGGGCTTCGACCCCGACCGGGCCATGCTTGCGGGATTGGTTCACGATATTGGCAGCGTACCGGTCCTGACCTTCGCCGATGCCCATATCGATCTCATCTCTGAACCCAAAGACCTCGACGAAACCATTGACAAACTGCGGGGTCCGGTCGGCTGCGCCATCATGAAGCAATGGCATTTTCCAGATGATTTCAAGGAGGTAGTGACAGATGCTGAGGATTGGCTCCGCGATCCCAGTCCGCAACCGGATTATGTGGACTTGGTTGTGGTCTCTCAACTGCACAGTTTTGTGGGCACCCCTCAGATCCACAAGTACCCGAGAATCGACGAAATCCCCGCCTACCATAAACTCCTGGCCGGCCACCTGGATGCCGACACCAGCATGGGAATCCTGGAAACCGCCAAGGAAGAAATCTGGCAAATACAACAAATGTTGACCCGCTGAACCATGGAAATCCAGTCCAATTTCATTTCCTTGGCACCGGTCCAGCCGGGAAAGCCAGGCACCTCCCATTCATCACTGCCACTCCAGATCGGTCAATTGCTGAATGCCAAGGTCCTGGCCACCCTGGAATCCAACCGGCTATTGCTGGAAATCAACGGCCGCCGCCTGCTGGCCGCCACTGATATCAATGCCAGGCGTGGACAAACATTGACCCTGGAAGTCCTGCAAACAGAACCCACGCCCCGACTCAAAACCGTCGATACCACCCATGCCACTCGAATCATCACTCAGCACGCTACCCGCACCCTGCTTCCCCAACAAGTCCCACTCGATCAAGCGCTGGCTGCGTTAAAATCCCTCTACCAACAGCCCCAAACCCTGTCAGCACTGCCACCAGCCATCCGCCTGCCGCTGGCAGCACTTTTAAAAGCCATTCCCAAACGGGAATCTTTGGCCAACCCTGCAGCTCTCCCCGCCTTGTTATCGGAAAGCGGCATCTTCCATGAAGCAATGCTGGCCCAATCCGGCAATACCACCAGCCACTCTCCTCCCCATGATCTCAAAGCCCATCTGTTACGCCTTTCCGCAGCCATCAAGGCCGCAATAGCCAACACCAGGCCGCAATCGTTCAGCCAGCCACCCTCCGCCCAAGCAAAACCGGAACCAACCCCGCTTCCAGCGATTGATGATGCCGCTTCTCTTCTTCCGCAAATGGAGAAGGATACAGCCAGCGCCTTAGCCCGGTTGGTATTGGACCAACTCGCTTCCCTGCCAAAAAACGAATCGTCATCACCAGGCTGGCACTTTGAGATTCCCTATTTTCATGGCGACACTCTGGAACGGCTGAGACTGGCCATTGCCCAGGAATCCCCCCAGGAAAAACCCGGCAATCCCGACGAAACCGCTTGGTCTGTCATCCTGGAACTGGCACCTGAATACCTTGGCAAGATCCGGATAAAAATCACCACCCAAGGCGAACGTATCCACACTTATTTTTGGAGCGAAAAAGCATCCACCCGCCAACTCTTTGAAAAGCATTTCGATCACCTGCAAAGCCAGCTGCAACAAGCCGGCCTCGATCCCAAAGTGCTCCAAACCGCCAAAACTGTCACTCCGCCTCAGCCACCCACCTCTCCCAATCCCCGTGGCCTTATCAACGTGACCACATGAACAAACCGACGACTGTCAATCCCCGCAACGTGGCCGTTGCCCTGAAATACAGCGGTGAATCAGCTCCCCAAGTCACCGCGAAAGGCCGGGGCAAACAAGCGGAAGAGATCATCAACCGCGCCGAAGAAAACGACATCCCACTCCATACGGATCCTCACATGGTCAAAATGCTCGCCCAAATTCCATTGGGAGAAGAAATCCCCCGGGAGCTTTACGTGGCCGTCGCCGAAATCCTGGCCTTTGCCTTTTGGCTCAACGGCAAAGCCGGAAACAGATAACCGGCAACTTCTCAAGCACGGCAAGCCATGGGAGTCCAAATAATACGGTAATAGCGATTTGAAATAATCACCCACAGTGGTAGCGATGAATGCCAGGCTACGCCTGACTAACCTGACTCGCTTATTCGATTGGCGTATTGGATAAATTCCTCCTCGGGTAGAGGCCGACTGTAAAAATATCCCTGGAACAGGGGACAACCATGGCCCTTGAGGAACTTCCGTTGCACCTCATTCTCCACCCCTTCGGCCACCACATCCAGCCCCAAATGGCGGGCCATGGACAACATGGTCTCAATAATGACGCAGTCGTTGGCATCCACCGCAATATCATTGACGAACGAGCGGTCGATTTTCAGCTGATCCAGTGGCAATTGCTTGAGATACCGCAGGGAAGAATAACCGGTCCCGAAATCATCGATGGAAAACCGGACCCCCAACCGTTTTAACGCCCGCATTTTCGTGATGGTGTCATTGATATCTTCAATCACGATATTTTCGGTCAATTCCAGCATGAGTTTCCGCGCATTTACCCGGCATTCTTCCAATACAGACGCTACTTGCCCGACAAACGCGACTTGATGAAACTGTTTGGGGCTGATGTTTACCGCAAAATGATCCAGCCTGTGAAAAAAAGGTTGCGATTGCCAAGCCCCCAGATACCGGCATGATGCTTTCAACACCCACTGGCCAAGGGGCAAAATCAAACCGCTTTCTTCGGCGATGGGAATGAATTCGCCGGGAGATATCCACCCATGTTCCGGATGATACCAGCGCAACAACGCTTCCACCCCCACCAGATCTCCGGCCACATTATGCTGAGGTTGAAAATAAAGCTGTAGCTGATTTTGTTCGAGCGCGGCGCGCAAATCCTTTTCCATTTGCAGGCGGACGTCAGCGGCCACCTGCATGGCCGGAAGATAAAAACAGATGGCATTGCGGCCCATGGATTTGGCCCGGTACATGGCGGTATCCGCCTGTTTCAGCAAATCGCCCGGATCTTCATGGCCGGCAAACAAGGTGATGCCAATACTGATTGAGGTTTGATAGTTTTTTCCACTTAACTCATAAGGCGCGGCGATATGTTTTTTGATTTTCTCCGCCACAATCCGCACTTGATTGGCCGCTTTCTCGGAGTTTGAATCCAATTCCGGCAACAACACCACAAATTCATCGCCTCCCAACCGGGCGACGGTATCCTCCACCCGCAGATGCTGGCGCAACCTTTCCGAAACCTGTATCAACAAGGCGTCACCCACGTGATGGCCCCAGGCATCGTTCAAATGCTTGAAGTTATCCAAATCCATGAACATCAAAGCGCCATAGGACTGATGCCGTCCGGCCACTCCCAATTCCTGGCGCAGCCGATCCATGAACAAGCGCCGGTTGGGAAGGTTGGTCAAAGGGTCATAGAATGCCAAGTGCTGGATTTCTTGTTCTGCCTTTTGCCTTTCCAGCTCCGCGCTGGCCCGCGCCGCAAACATTCGAATCACGGATAAAACATAGTTTTCTTCAGTCAGTGACCGGGTGTGGCAGACCACCAAAATTCCAATGACATTGCCTTGACTATCGTGTAATGGCGTGCCCGCGTAGCCTTCTATCCCCATTTCCACGAGCATGTGATCCGCGGGGAACAGGGATTGAACATTGTTGGGAAAGATGCAGGCTCCGCCGTTGATGACATCCTCGCAGGGAGTGTTTTCCAGGCGGTAACTGAAGCCCTCCGTCCATTGGCCGTGATTCCATCCGGCAATCACATCAATTTGCCGGCCTGACGGATTCAAAGTCCCGACGAAAGCACAGGTGACCTCCAATCCCTTTGCCAATTGGCAAACCAGGGTTTGAAAGAAATCCTCGCCAACCTTGCCGCCAATCTCATCGGCCAGCAGATGGGTGAAATAGGCAATTTGCTGCTGCTCGGTCACATCATGAATGGTGGCATACAGCAAGGTGTCCGAGGCTACCTCTATCTGGCTGCCGTGTACTTCCACCTGGCGGATCTGTCCCGAGCGTAACCGGTGGTAATGGATTTCTGTTCCAACAGGGTCATTGCCATCCGTGGCATTTTTTTCTTCAATCCAGGCCAACGGCATGCCTTGCATT
>Ga0256841_1001920_pt1 | contig 17146 bp, 18 predicted proteins | sample 356308metaG_FD_185971 | JGI IMG/M metagenome (GOLD analysis project Ga0256841, IMG submission 185971) | Hydrothermal vent microbial communities from Mid Atlantic Ridge, Atlantic Ocean - 356-308 | ecosystem: Environmental > Aquatic > Marine > Hydrothermal vents | place: Atlantic Ocean: Mid... | reverse complement strand
GATGACGTGGAAGACCTGACCCAGGCCTGTGATTCAGCACTCTATGCTGCAAAACACAGCGGTCGCAACCGGGTCAAACTGGCATAATGCACCATGAACCGCTCCTGATACCTCCGGCGCGGCACTACAGCTGAAACAGGTCGTTGAATGGACACCCTGACGCACGCACTGCTGGGTGCGCTGGTGGTACGGGCCGCCTTCCCCGCCGCACGCTCCCGAAAAGTGCTTACCAATCGACAACGCATGGCCGTGGGCGCTATCGCGGGTGCGTTCCCGGACATCGACTACATCGCCTCCTGGGTCGACCCGGTCGTTTACATGACGTTGTGGCACAGGAGCATCACCCACTCCCTTGTGCTACTGCCACTGTGGGCGCTACTGGTGGGCATGCTGCTGGCATGGCTGTTCAAACAGCACCGGGCCTGGCCCTTTACGAGCCTGCTTGCCGGTGCAGCCATCCTGTCGCATATCCTGGCTGACCTGATCACGGTGTTCGGTACGCAGATACTGGCCCCGCTGTCCGGCTGGCGCGCCAGCATCGGAACCACCTTTATCATCGACCCCTGGTTCTCGGCCATCGTACTGGCGGGTTTTATCGCGGGGCTGAGCGGCAGAATACGCCGGCTGCCACGCATCAGCCTGACCCTGCTGGCCGCCTATATCGGTTTCCAGGGCCTGCTCAAGCACCAGGCTCTGTCACTGGCGGATCAGCACATAGCACGGGAAAACCTGGACGATGCAAGCGCTACTGCGCTGCCGCAACCGGCTTCTCCTTTCAACTGGAAACTGATTATCCAGGATGGTGACCGTTACGAAGTGGCGTATGTGAACCTGGCCGGTGGTTATGCAACGGATGGCGCCGGCGGGGGATTCTGGAATGGCGTATTCGCCACCTACCGGACGCCGGACAAACTGGCCTGGAAAACATACCGGCGCTTTGGCGACCGCCACAGTGACTATATCCGCACACTCTGGGAAAACCCGCAACTGGATTACTTCCGGCGTTTTGCTGAATTCCCGGTGCTGTACCGGGTCGATAACCATGCAGACAGCCACTGCGTATGGTTCACCGACCTGCGCTACGTACTACCCTACATGACACCACCGTTTCGTTACGGGCTGTGCCGGAACAAGACAGCCGCCGGCTGGAGAATGCGACGGCTCGGGAACAGTAACCCGGACTCGACATGAACACCCGCCGCAGATGCTGATCCGGGAGATTTCCCAGAGCTTCGGTATTGCGCCTTTTCCTGAGCGCCTGCGCTGCGGCCAGCGAAGTCCTGTGTACAGCAGCTTGCCCGGAGAATGCCGGGCGCATCACGCCTGGCCGCGGGTAATCTCTTCCATCCGGCGAACAAGACGTGCGATCTGCGCCCAGTCGTGCATAACGATATCCTGCGCGTGCGCGAGGTGATTGCGTAACGACTCCAGCTCTTTCACGGAACGTTTGGCGACGCTCTTCGATTCAAAGCCCAGCCGCTCCAGCGAATCCCTGTCGTTGATCAGTATCTGCGCCTTGTCCGAGAGTTGCAGGCAATCGATCAACTCACAGTACTGGTTTCTCCGCTGCCGTTCATTCTGGATCTGCCTGGCCTTTTCCATGCGTCCTGCCGATACGACCGACTGCCAGGCGGCATCCGGGAAGCGTTCCTGGATCAATTGCACAATGCCCATTTCAACCATGGTCACGATACCGAACAACCACATGCGCACCATCGGTTTATTGATGTCGTCGCGGCTGATCATGCCTGCAACCCCGCCCAGCATGGTGACAAAACAATAGTCATGGCGGGTCAGCACGTGGATCACGTCGGCGAAGGCAGCGCTGCCCGGCACGACCTGGTCTACCGTGAAGTGGCGGAAATTCTCACCGGCATGCTCGCCTTCCACATCCGACAGCCGCAGGTAACCCTGCACCGACCCGTTCACCCGCACACTGGCCACCTCGCGGCGCTGGTGCCTGAGTGCTTTCGCCACCTCTTCGTGGTCGGTGTCGATATCGAAGGACAGCAGGCCTTCGGCAATATCCCGCGCGGTAAACAGCTCCATGAACATGCGCCGGAAGTGCGCACTGTCGAAACCGGCAAGACCGAGCGTGTCCGGTGCCGGTTCAGCCTCCTTCCGGGCTGCCCTGGGAAACCCCAGCTGCTCCATGGCGGCAGCATAGACCCGCACGGCATCCTGAAACAGGCGCTCGTCGCCTTCCTCCAGCACATCGAGCAGGGCACCCATTTCCACCAGGTACACGCGGGCAAAACGGGGGTCGTGTTTGGTAATGTCCTTGCAGTTGTCGATCAGGTCAGCGAGCTTGACGGTCTTGGCGCGCGCCGACGCCTGCGCGCTATGGTCCCGGTCGATCGCCTTGCGTGTAGCCCGGTTACCATCACTGGGCTTGCTGACATCACTGAGTTCCTCCACCAGTTCGGCAACCGGCAGGCCGAACTCCGCCTCGATGTCTTCCAGTGTGGCGGGGGTATCCTCCACGGTATCGTGCAACCAGGCCGCCGCGATGGTTTCCGGGTCGTCGGTGACCTCTGCGACCAGCTTCGCCACGGCCTCCAGGTGCACGTGGTACGGCTGCTTGTTGTACTTGCGTACCTGGCCGATACGCTGGTGTGCCCGGGTTGCGTAGTCCTGGGCCCGCTTGACAAGATCAGTCATGAATCATCCACTCCCGGCACCTGCCAGCAACTCATCATACACGTGCTCCGCAAAACCCGACCCGGCCTCGGCATACAGGTTATAGGCAGCGTGTACACCCGCCTGCTGCAGGGCCGGCAGTTCATCCGGGTACTTGGCAACGGCTGCTATGCGGCCGGCATAGCCAAGCTCGTGCAACTGGCGCGCCGCGAACAGGTTTTCGTCGTGGCTGGGCATGGTCAGCAGGATCAGCTTCACGTCATGGTGATTCAGATCGATGCGATCCCAGAAATCGATGTCCGTGGCACTGCCATGTATCACCCGGCGACCGCTGGCACGAAGCTGTGCCACTGTCGCGCTGTCGATATCAACCCCGAGTACTGTGTCACCCATACGCTGGCGAATGGTATCGCAGGCCACCTGGCCGATGCGACCCATGCCGAATACCAGCACCGTGGCATCACCGGGATCGATCATCTCTTCTTCGGCAATACGCCGCCTGCTTTCAAATGCAGCCAGCGCGGAGCGGAAGCGCGCGTAGAGACGGTAGGAGGCGATATTCAATGGTGCTGCCAGGATGAACGACAGCGACAGGGCAATCGCGATGGTAATCAACCACTGGCTGGTCAGCCAGCCGGCCGAGACGGCAATCGCCGCCACAATCAGGCCGAACTCGCTGTAGTTTGCCAGGGCCAGGGAGCTCAGCAGCGCGGTACGCACGCGCAGGCGAAAGCGCGACAGCAACAGGAAAAACAACATCACCTTGATCGGCACCAGCAACAACAGCAGCAGCGCCCCCGTCAGGGCATCCACACTCAGCGGGCCGGACAGACCGATGGTGAGAAAGAAACCCACCAGGAACAGGTCCTTGAATCCGAGCAACTGGCGGAAAAGTTCCGAGGCGCCGGGATTCCGGGCCAGCAATACGCCCAGGATCAACGCGCCCAGGTCGCCTTTTACCCCAACCAGTTCAAACACCTGGGCTCCCCCAAGCGCCAGCGTCAGACCGAACAGAATCTGCAGTTCCCCGTGCCCGCATTTCCTCAACATGGCTTCGAGCACGGGCCGCAACGGAACCAGCCCCAGCAACAGCAATGCCCAGACAGTAGGCACCTTGCCGGTGGATACGGCCAGAAACAGCACCGCCACAATATCCTGGATAATCAGGATACCGATGGCAATCCGCCCGTACAGCGAACCCATTTCCCCTTTCTCTTCCAGCACCTTCACGGCAAATACCGTGCTGGAGAAACTCAGCGCAAAGGCAATCACTGCAACCGTGCCGGCATCCAGACCGGAGAAAAGCCCCAGCCCGGTGACGCCCAGTACATAGACCAGCACGGCAGCCACCATCATGCTGATGGTCATGTGCAGGCCGGCAACGGCCCAGATCTGCGGCATCAGCAGGTTGCCGAGGCGCAGTTTCAGTCCAATGGAAAACAACAGCAGGGTAACACCAATCTCCGAGAATTCGGTCAGGGTCTGCGTGGCATGTCCGCCAAAACCGTACAGCACGAAACCCGCCACCAGGTACCCGACCAGCGGTGGCAATCCGACAAAACGTGCGCCCAGGCCCATGATAAAAGCGACGCCAATGGCGACGATATCTGCCTGCATATTTCGATCTACCCCCTGGCATACCTTTTCCAGGCCATGCAGTTGCGATGTGACAACTGCATTCTGACCACCCTGATGTCGCCAGTAAAGCGCTGTTTTCGCAGGCGCCCAATACCACGAACCAACAATTCCTGTGAATTACTCCCGGCACCCTATAATGGACAGGCTGATACCGACGAGGAAACCGGCATGACCCGGACAAAGCTGGATACCATCCTGGAGCAGCTGCAGGCGCTGCAGGCTGAACTGGACAGGGAAGTCGAGCAGGCGCTCAGGGAAAAACGCGACCGCTTCCGCTATTCACTGGAGCAGGGGAAGATTCGTTTTGAGGAAAGTATCCGCAAACTGCAACGCCGGCAGCGTACCGGCCTGTGGCACTACCTGCTTGAGGCCCGGCTGCGGCATGTACTCACTGCCCCGGTCATCTACAGCCTGATCGTCCCCTTTGCGTTGCTGGACGCAACCGTTACATTCTACCAACAGGTGTGTTTCCGGGCCTACGTCATCCCGCGCGTATCGCGTTCAGACTTTATTGTCATTGACCGCCAGTACCTCGCCTACCTGAATATTATCGAAAAATTCAATTGCATGTTCTGCGGTTATGCCAACGGCGTCATCGCCTATACGCGGGAAGTCGCAGCCCGTACCGAACAGTTCTGGTGCCCGATCAAACATGCACGACGCATTCGTGACCCCCATGCACGGGTGAGCGCGTATGCGGACTACGGCGACCCACAGGCCTACCGTGAACGGCTGAATACCCTGCGCGCCGCGCTCGCGGAGAAAGCGCGGGACTGACCGGGAGCTCCCGTCCCGCCACGGCAGAAGCCCGGCACCGTACCCGGCTCCCATTGACAGCCGGAAGCCCGAGCGGCTAAGGTGCCCCCCTCACGCAGCGGGTGCTCCCGGGACGTTCGTCCGGGGAGTTAATCGGGAAGCCGGTGCGACGCGGGCCATCGCCCCGTCCATCCCGGCACTGCCCCCGCAACGGTGAATGAGCGCGGAAAGAATCAGCCGATTCGTTCCGCAGGATGGACCAGGCAGCCACTGCGCCAGCGGCGTGGGAAGGCGGTTTGTCCGGCATCGCGCCACTCATGAGTCCGGAGACCGACCCTGCTGTGAAGTTAACCGTAATCGATACGGTGTCGCGTGGGGTGACACTTCGATGCAGATACACGCCGGAACCGACAGCAGCAAGCGCTGCTCGCTGCATGCCGCGCGCTGCCCTGTACCCGCCCCCCCGCACACCCGGGACACACGGGGGATGTGTCCCGATAAAACCCTGGAGAAGTTCTGTGCGAAATCCTGTCAGGCGCCTGTGCTGCACCTCCGGCCGCTCTCTGCGAGCCGTCGTCTCATCCCTTTCCATGACCGGCATGGTCGCCACACCGGTCATGGCAGAACCACCACCTGCCGCCGGTGAAATGGACGATCTGGTGGTCACCGCCACGCGGCTGGCCACACCGCGCGGCGAGCTGGCCAGTTCGGTAACGGTGATCACCGCGGCCGATATCCAGCGCAAACAGTTTCGCAGCGTACCGCAGGCGCTGCGTTCCGTGCCGGGCCTGCACGTCGTCCAGTCGGGTGGCCCGGGTCAGCAGACGTCGGTATTCATGCGCGGCGCCAACTCGAACCATACGCTGGTACTGATCGACGGCATCGAAGCCTCTGATCCCAGCTCGCCCAATGGCGCGGTGGATTTTTCCAACCTGTGGCTGGATAACATCGAGCGCATCGAAGTGGTACGCGGTCCGCAGAGCACGCTGTACGGTTCCGATGCCATTGGCGGTGTGATACAGATCACTACGCGCCGCGGTGCCGGCAAGCTGCACGGTGCGGCAAAAGCCGAGGGGGGATCCGACAACACGTTCAACCAGCAGGCATCTGTCGCCGGCGCGAATGACGCCATAGACTATTCTTTCGGCGTCACGCACATCGATACCGACGCGGATTCGGTCACGCCGTCCAGGCTGCGCAACGGCGTCCCGGCCGAGGATGATAATTACAAGAACTGGACTACTTCGACCAGGCTGGGAATGGCAGTCAGTGACACACTGGCGCTGACTTTCTCCGGCCGCTACATCGACAGCGAAAGCAGGCTGGACCCGGAACTGGAAAGCTTCGGCTTTGGTACCACCGAGGACCGTGATGCCAGGCTCGACCAGACCGAGTACCTGCTGCGCGGCGAAGCCAAAGCGCAACTGCTGGACGGTTTATGGGAGGCGACCTTCGCCACCTCCTACACGGACTTCGACCGCAAGAACCGAAATAACCGCCAGTCCCCCAACGAGACACTGACCCGCACCCGATTCGAGGGAAACAAACTTAAATTTGAATTAAAGAATGATTTATATCTTTCTGATTCACATACATTTACATTAGGCCTTGAAACCGAAAAAGAGAACATGGATTCGGGCGGATTTTCGGATTTTGGCGGCTTCGTGGTCGGCGAGGAAAGCGATGCGGACGCGCGCAACAATGCCGTCTACGTGCAGGACCAGTTCAGCTACGGCGGACGCTTTTTCGGTACCATCGGCGGCCGCTACGACAAGCACGACGGCTTCGGCTCCGAAGTCACCTACCGCATTGCACCGGTCTACGTGCACCGCAAAACCGGCACACGCATCAAGGGCAGTATCGCTACCGGCTTCAAGGCCCCCACCCTGTTCCAGACCGACGGTTTCACACCCAATAATTTCGGCTCCTTCTATCGCGGCAACCCGAATCTCGATCCGGAAGAAAGCTTCGGCTGGGAGGCAGGATTCGAACAGCCGTTATGGAATGAGCGCATCAACCTCGGAGTGACTTACTTCAAGAGCAATATCGACGACCTTATGCAGGTGGTATTCGACCCGTCGTTCAACAGCACCTACGAAAACATCGACAAGGCTGACATAAAAGGTATCGAATCCTTTATTCATACGCAGCTGCTGCAATCGCTGTCGGTAAACGCGAACTACACCTACACCGATGCAGAGGACGACAAAACCGGTGAAAAGCTGTTGCGTCGCCCCAAACACAAGGCGGATCTTGATGTGCAGTATCAGCCAACCGCAAAGGCCAGTATCAACCTGAGCGTCAATTACGTCTCTGACTACAACGACATCTCCAGGGAAACGGGAGCAACCATCAAGGGGGATGATTACACCGTGCTCGATATCGCGGCGGAGTACGCCATCAGTAAACGCTGGCGGATTTTCGGACGGGTGGAAAATGTGACCGACGAGCACTACGAACCCGCAGACGGTTTCCAGGCATCCGACCGCGGCATGATCGCCGGTGCCGAGTTAACGCTGTAGACTCCCTGTATGCACCCTGTCAAGCCAGCCATACGCAACAGCGCACCGCCTTCACACCCTCTTCTGGCTTATTTTGTAGCGGGCTCCCTGCTGCTGCACGCGCTGCTGGTGGTCCTGTGGCAGGGCAAGGCACCGGCTGGTCCGTCAGCACACAGCACCTTCCAGGTCACCCTGCTGGCGCGCCATGGCGATGCCGCGAACGAGCGTCGCAGTGCTGAGCAGACTGTTCCGGCACGGACCTCGAATCTGGCAACAGACACCACGGAATCAGTTCCTGCTGCCGCGACAGTAACAGTCAAACAGTCGCAACAATCAGCGACAGCGGCGCAGACAAGGCCGGCAAACCGGCTGCACACTGCGACCGGATTGTCCGGTAATACAAAGGGACCTCTCATCAGTTCGTCATACCGGCGTATGCCGGTATCCAGCACGTTGAAACCACTGGATTCCGAAATACGCCGGAATGACGGAAAACGAATTAACCAGCACTTCCCAAACACGAAAAGGGATATCGTAAAGGAAGCGCCGTCACGCACGCAACGCAAACAGCTCGGCGCACGCAGCGGCTCAACCAGTCACGGACGGCACGAACTCACCAGCGCCGCAAGATACCGCAAGACCCGGCGCGCCCTGCTGGAAGCCCTGCTGCCGCATTTCGACTACCCGCCGCTGGCGCGCCGGCGGGGCTGGCAGGGGCGCGTAAATGTTGGCCTGCACGTTGCCGCCGACGGCGATCTGACGCGCATCCGCCTGGTCAAGTCCTCCGGGTACACCCTGCTGGACCGGGCCGCGCTCAGGAACGTCGCAGAGCTGCGCGGGATTCCCCGCGCGGCCCAGTGGCTGGAAGGCAACGGGATGGACCTGGTGCTGCCGGTACGCTACCAGCTTGCCGACTGACAACCGTCGGCTTACGGCGCCTTGCGCCTGACCTGACCTGCGTAGTCCCGATCGATCAGTGTTCCTTCAATGCCCTGTCCAGCTTGGTGAATATCCGGGTCTCCCAGTCCAGCGTGTTCTTGTTTGATTCAACCCGCTTCACGTTGACCACTTCCACCCGTGTAGCCGCGCCACTTTTTACCGGCTCGATATAGATTGCGACATTTTCACCAAAACTGAACCAGCTCAGTTTTCGCCTGGCCAGTATCTTGCCATCGCTCTCGTCTTTCTTCACGATGTCGAGGCTGGTCGTACCCAGCACTTCCAGCATACGGTTCCAGACCGTCATTTTTGGAAGGTCGTAGACTTCCACCCTGCCCGTGCCACGTTTGGCTTCCGCATCCTTTACGGTTGCGCAACCGGTCTGCAGCAGCATGGCGAGTACAAGGGATATCGCGCCCAGGAATCTGATAGTCATTTTACGCTCTCTGTTCTGAACAGTTATCGGATGAGCCCTGCCGGTACCTGACCGATTTTCACGCCCCGGAAACTGGCCGACGCAGACATGCTTCAACTCAGATTCCGAGCATATTGAAAATATGCCGTCATGATAGCTGTTGCCAATCACAATCAACAGGATACCATCGCTGCACGCCGTCGGGCAGCCCGGACTGGTCCAGCCGGATCGCGTTTTTATCAGCAAGTGCGGTAACACGCACCAGGAAGGTCAGCAGCGCACTGTCCCAGGCGGTTATGGCCGTGCTGTCAAAACTGATCTGCTGGATACCCGGGTGACCTTCCAGCCAGCCTTCAAGCCGGGTAGTTTCGGGCAAGACATGATGCGTTTCCCAGCTACCGGCCAGCGTTATCTGCAAACCGTCCGTGCCGGCCGCCGCAAGTTTCAGTTGATAACGGTCGTCCATTCAGTTGCCAGGATCGCCAGCCTTGTCGTCACCTTTTTTGTTGATCGTCCGGTTGATATCGGATACCGCGTCATCAAAGGGCGTAAAGGCCCGATCCAGAATGTCCTCCTTCTGCCCCTGCCTTTTTCCGGTGTTACTCGCGGCGGCACCGGCCGGTGAGTCCGACGGTCCGATTTGATTCTGATAGTCGCTGGCGGCGGAATCCGCCTGCGCAGCGTGCACGCCGGCTGCCAGCAGAAACAGCGGCACTACCGCGGACGCCATTTTTGTCTGGACTCTTGTCATATGTTTCAACCCACACCACGAGGGGATCAAAAACCCGATACGGGTCAGGATCCGCCTTCCCGGGTTCGACCGCTGCCAATACATCGGTTAGACTTGTTCTAAAGGGACCTCTGATCAGTTCCTGTATACCGTCATTCCGGCGCAGGCATGAATCCATTCGCTTGAAAACACGGAACCCCGGCCTGCGCCGGAATGACGGATTGATCAAAAGCTTCCAGCGCGATAATACCCCATGACTATTGCAGATTACACACGAACCCCCGCAGATGACCGATAACTACCCGGTCGCCGCGCTCGAGGCGCGCGAACTGACCTGTATCCGTGACGACCGGGCGCTTTTTACTGACCTGTCGTTCGACCTCGGCCCGGCCCAGGTGCTGCTGATCGAGGGCCGTAACGGCAGCGGGAAAACCTCCCTGCTGCGCATACTGTGCGGTATCCGTATGCCGGAAACCGGCAGCATTACCTGGAACGGCGGCAACATCTACCGACTGGCCACCGGCTATAACGCATCCACCGCCTACATCGGTCACAAGGATGGCATCAAGCTGGAACTGACCGCGGCGGAAAACCTGGGCTTCGCGCGCAGCCTTGGTTCACCCTCGGGTATCAGCCTGTCAGCGGCGCTGGAACAGATGGAACTGGGCGGCTACGACGATATCCAGGCCATCAACCTGTCGGCCGGACAGAAACGGCGCCTGGCGCTGGCGCGCCTGCTGGTTACCCGCTCGATATTGTGGATTCTGGACGAGCCCTTTACGTCGCTGGATACCCACGGAATCGCTATGGTTGAGGAGCTGATCACAAACCACCTGGCAAAGGGTGGTATGCTAGCGGTTACTTCGCACCACCCGGTCAGGCTGGGTAACGCTGATATCACACGCATCAACCTTTCCGAACGCTCTGCATGACTACTGCCAATCTCAGCCAGGCTTTTATGATCCTGCTCCGGCGCGACCTGACGCTGGCCTACCGGCGCCGCTCGGAAATGATCAACCCGCTGCTGTTTTTCGTGCTGGTCACGGCCCTGTTTCCGCTCGGCATCGGCGCGGACCCGACCCTGCTGCGCGAGGTCGGCCCGGGCATTATCTGGGTGGCGGCCCTGCTGGCCGCCCTGCTGTCTCTGGATATGATATTCCGTTCGGATTTTGATGACGGCTCGCTCGAACAATTGCTGCTGAGCCCGCACCCGCTTTCAATCCTTATGATTGCCAAGGTTTTTGCGCACTGGCTGATCACCGGGCTGCCGCTGTTGGTAGTGGCACCGCTGCTGGGCGTGCTGCTGGACCTGCCGGGTGCGGCCATCCGTACCTTATTGGTAACCCTGGCGCTGGGCACCCCGGTACTGAGCCTGATCGGCACCATCGGGGTGGCTTTGACCGTTGGCCTGCGCAAGGGTGGTATGATTCTGTCACTGCTGGTGCTGCCGCTGTATATTCCGGTGCTGATTTTCGCCGCCAACGCGGTCGCGACCAGCGGCGCCGGCCTGCCGGTGGAAGCCCATTTGTCACTGCTGACCGCGCTGCTGGTGCTGGCGGTCAGCCTGTCACCCGCCGCCACGGCAGCGGCCCTGCGCATCAGTCTGAGCTAGCACATGTTGAAATTCTTTCACCGAATGGCCTCGCCCAAGTATTTCTACCAGTTCGCGGGCAAACTGATCCCCTGGCTGGGGGTGGCCTGCCTGGGCTTCATGCTGGCGGGCCTGTACGACGGCCTGCTGGTAGCGCCCACCGACTACCAGCAGGGCGACAGCTACCGCATCATGTTCGTGCACGTGCCCGCGGCCTGGATGTCGCTTTTTATCTACATGGTCATGGCCACCGCCGGCGCCATCGGGCTGATCTGGCATATCAAGCTGGCCGAAGTGATGGCCATCAGCAGCGCCCACGTGGGGGCTTCGTTTACTTTCCTGGCGCTGGTCACCGGGTCAATCTGGGGCAAACCGATGTGGGGCGCCTGGTGGGTGTGGGACGCGCGCCTGACCTCGGAACTGATCCTGCTGTTCCTGTACCTGGGCGTGATTGCGCTGTACAACGCGGTGGAAGACAAGCGCACGGCAGCACGCGCGACCTCCATACTGGCACTGGTCGGCGTAGTCAACATCCCTATCATTCACTACTCGGTGGAATGGTGGAACACCCTGCACCAGGGGCCGACAGTCACCAAGTTCGACGCCCCCTCCATCGACCTCAGAATGCTGATTCCACTGCTGCTGATGGCAGTGGCCTTTAAACTTTTTTACGCCGTGGTGGTCTTGATGCGTGCCCGCTGCGAAATCCTGCAGCGCGAACGTAACAGTGGCTGGGTGAAGGAACTGGTCAGGGCATCATCATGAGCGAATTTTTTCACATGGGAGGCTATGCCTTCTACGTCTGGATGTCCTACGGCATAGCGCTGGTCGTCCTGCTGGGCAACCTGCTGTCACCCATCCTGCTCAAAAAGCGGCTGCTGCGCGAACTGGCGCGCCGCGAACAACGGTCCAGGAGGCCGTAACCATGAACCCGGTACGCAAGAAACGCCTGATCCTGATCGGCCTGATGGTTACTGGCGTTGCCATCGCCGTGGCCTTTGCCCTCAACGCCTTCAACCAGAACCTGATGTTCTTCTATGCACCCAGCGAGGTCATGGCCGGCGATGCTCCGCCCGACCACCCTTTCCGCCTCGGCGGTCTGGTCACTACCGGCAGTGTACAGCGACAACCCGATGGGCTAACCACTCGTTTTGATGTGACCGACAACGTAAAAACCGTCACCGTACAATACACCGGCATCCTGCCTGACCTGTTCCGCGAGGGCCAGGGTATCGTGGCCCACGGGAAGCTGAACGAGAACGGGGTTTTCATTGCCGATGAAGTGCTGGCCAAGCACGATGAAAACTATATGCCGCCGGAAGTGGCCGCCTCGCTCAAGGACGCCCACAACGCAGCCACCACACCAGCCGCGGGCACGGGTGCACCATGATCCCGGAACTCGGTCATTTCGCACTGATACTGGCGCTGTGCATGGCTATCATCCAGGCCATCTTCCCGCTGGTCGGCAGCCTGAACCGCACACCGGACTGGGTCGCACTGGCGCGGCCGGTGGCATGGGGCCAGTTCGTATTCCTGTCACTGTCGTTTGGCATCCTCACACACGCGTTCCTGGTAAACGACTTCTCGGTGCTGTATGTCGCCCAGCACGGCAATACCGAGCTGCCGACCATCTATAAAATCTCCGCGGTGTGGGGTGCACACGAAGGATCACTGCTGCTGTGGGTGCTGATCCTGTCTGGCTGGACCGTGGCCGTCGCCTCGCTGACCCGCAATCTGCCGGACGAAGTGGTAGCGCGCGTACTGTCTGTAATGGGCATGATCAGCATCGGCTTCCTGTCTTTCCTGCTGTTCACCTCGAACCCCTTTGAACGCCTGTTCCCGGTCCCCGTGCAGGGCGGTGACCTCAACCCGCTGCTGCAGGATTTCGGGCTCGCGGTACACCCGCCCATGTTGTACATGGGCTACGTCGGCATGTCAGTGGCGTTCAGTTTTGCCATCGCCGCACTGATCGGCGGCCGGCTGGACAGCGCCTGGGCACGCTGGTCGCGCCCCTGGACGCTGGTCGCCTGGGTATTCCTGACCATCGGTATCACGCTCGGCAGCTGGTGGGCCTACTACGAGCTGGGCTGGGGCGGCTGGTGGTTCTGGGACCCGGTGGAAAACGCCTCGTTCATGCCCTGGCTGGCGGGCACGGCGCTGATTCATTCACTGGCGGTCACCGAGAAGCGCGGCGCTTTCAAGCGCTGGACCGTGCTACTGGCGCTGCTGGCCTTTTCGCTCAGCCTGCTGGGCACCTTCCTGGTGCGTTCCGGGGTGCTGACCTCGGTGCACTCGTTTGCCGCGGACCCGGCGCGCGGCCTGTTCATCCTGATGTTCCTGCTACTGGTGATCGGCGGATCGCTGTTCCTGTACGCACTGCGCGCACCGGGCATCTCCCGCGGCGGCGGCTTCGCCAACCTGTCCCGGGAAAGCCTGCTGCTGGGCAACAACCTGCTGCTACTGGTCATCACTGCCCTGGTGCTGCTGGGCACCCTGGCGCCGCTGCTGTACGACGCGTTCCAGTGGGGCAAGATTTCGGTCGGCTTCCCCTGGTTCACCAGCATGTTCGTGATGTTCACACCCCCGCTGATCGTACTGATGGGCGCTGCGCCGCTGACACGCTGGAAACAGCAGGACCCGGCCGCGCTGCTGCGCAGCCTGCGCCTGGCGCTGGGCATCAGCGTCGTGGCCGGCCTGGTCATGGCGCTGCCGGTGCGTGAAGGATCACTGTCTGCGGGCCTGGCGGTCGCACTGTCGGTATGGCTGTTGACCACCCTGCTGACCAGCCTGAAACAACGACTGAAAAACAGGCCCGGTATTGGCGGCTTGCTGGCCGACATTGCCAGCCGCGGCGGTCGGTCCTATTACGGTATGTGGGTAGCCCATACCGGTATCGCCGTGTTCGTGATCGGCGTCACTTTCGTTACCCAGTACGATATCGAAAAAGACGTGCGCATGAGTCCCGGGCAGGAAATCCAGCTCAATGACTACCGGTTCCGGTTCGACGGTGCGGTCCCCCACAAGGGTCCCAACTACTCTGCCCAGATCGGCACCATACGCGTATTCAGGGACGGCAGGGAAATCACCGTCCTGCACCCGGAAAAACGCACCTACCTGGTCCAGTCACGCCCCATGACGGAGGCCGGTATCGACGCCGGGTTCGCGCGCGATATCTATGTTTCGCTGGGCGAACCACTGGACAATGGTGACTGGGCGGTACGCCTGTACTACAAGCCCTTTGTGCGCTGGATCTGGCTGGGTGGCATCCTGATCGCCATCGGCGGTCTGCTGGCAGCCTCTGACCCGCGCTACCGGATGCGTGTCCTGGCCAGCTTGCGCGGTTCACGTACCGCCACCGGGACAGCAAGCGCGGAGGTTCATGCCTGATGCCGCGTTTTGTTCGTTACCTCGCTCCGCTGGTGGCGTTTGTCGCACTCGCCGGTCTGTTGTACAAGGGCCTGAGCCTGGACCCGAAACTCGTACCCTCACCACTGATCGACAAGCCCGCCCCGGCCTTTTCCCTGCCACTGTTGCAGCACCCGGACACGCAGATCAGCGACAGCAACTTCAGGGGAGAGGTTACCCTGTTCAACGTGTGGGCCACCTGGTGTGTCGCCTGCCGCCAGGAACATCCCCTGCTGATGCAGCTGGCAAAACAGGGCGTCCGTATTTACGGGCTGAATTACAAGGACGAACGTGCCGCAGCCAAACGCTGGCTGCAGATGTTCGGTGATCCCTACCTGGCGAACGCGTTCGACGCGGAAGGCCGCACCGGCATCGACTGGGGCGTGTACGGCACACCGGAAACATTTGTGGTCGACAAAAAGGGGGTTATCCGCCACAAGATCATCGGCCCCCTGACCTCCGACTCCATCCAGCACGAACTGTTGCCGTTACTCAAACAGTTACAGGAGGAAGATGGATGATGATCAGGCGTGTGTTGCTGCTGGCAACTTTGCTCACCGTTTTCAGCGGCGCGATGGCTGCCGGTCTGGAAGCTTTCGACTTCAGCGGTAACGTCAATGAAGACCGCTACAAGAACCTGATTGCACAGCTGCGTTGCCTGGTCTGCCAGAACCAGTCGCTGGCGGACTCGGAAGCCGCACTGGCCCACGACCTGCGGCGTGAAGTCTGGGAACTGATGGACCAGGGCAAGAGCGATAAGGAGGTCAAGGCCTTCCTGGTCGCCCGCTATGGTGATTTCGTGCTCTACAATCCGCCGGTCAAGCCATCGACCTACATACTCTGGTACGGTCCTTTCGCGTTACTGGCCATCGGCCTGCTGGTACTACTGCGCACCCTGAAACGCCGCAGCAAACAGGCCGATTCCGGCTTTTCCACCGAAGAGCAGGAACGCCTGAAACAGGTGCTCGGCACTGAAAAGCCTGACAAAGAATAATGCTCCCCAGGATGACAAAGAAATCCCATGCAGGAGCGGGCTTGCCCGCTCCTGCAATTTGACCAAGGAATACGACACAGATGACTAGCTTCTGGCCGCTGGCAATCGCCATGGCATTACTCGCGCTGGCATTCACCGTTCCGCCACTGCTACGCAGCCGGAAACGCTCGCAGGTAGACCGGGACCAGTTGAATACCGCGGTCGTCAGGGAACAACTTGCCGAACTGCAGTCCGACCTGGAGTCGGGCAAACTCGACCAGGCGGCCTATACCGCAGCGCGCCACGATCTGGAACGCGAGCTGCTGGACGAACTGGACAGGGAAGATACGCCGAACGACCGGACCGTCAACAGCGGGCGCTGGGCAGTAGCCCTGTTTGTGCCCCTCATCCCCTTACTGGCCATTGTGCTGTACCAGCAGCTGGGCGCGGGTGAACTGCTGGACAAGATCGAATCGGGCCCGGTACAACAGGCAAACACCGGCAATGGTGCCGCGCCGCCGCACGACATCAAGGTAGTGGTCGCCAAACTTGCGCAACGCCTGAGCGAACAGCCCGACAACCTGGAAGGCTGGCTGCTGCTGGCACGCGCCTATGGCAGCATGCAACGCTTCCAGGAAGCCGCGAATGCCTACAAGCAGGCACGGCGGCTGGCCGGTGACCAGCCCGAGCTGCTGATCGACTATGCAGACATGCTGGTCTCCGCCAACGGCGGTGAATTCAGCGACGAGGTCGGGCAGCTGTTGAAGACCGCCCTGCAAAAGCAACCGGATAACCTGAAAGGCCTGTGGCTGATGGGACACTGGAAATACCAGCACGGCGACAACCGTGGCGCGATCGAAGACTGGCAACAGGTGGCGCAGCAACTGCCACCAGGCAATGCTGAAGACGCCGCCGCCATCAACCAGCAGATACAGATGGCGCGCGCCCGGATGGGTGTCGATACCGGTAATCCGGCTTCAACAGCGACCAGCCCACCGGCTGCAGCGAAGGCTGCTGCAAACGGCGGTGCCGGCATCAAGGTCAGCGTCACACTGGATGCGGAACTTGCCGACAAGGCGGCACCCGATGATACGGTGTTCATCTATGCGCGCGCTGTCAGTGGTCCGCGCATGCCACTGGCCATCGCCCGCAAAAAGGTCAGTGACCTGCCGCTCAGCGTGACGCTGGACGATTCCATGGCCATGTCACCGGCGATGGTGCTGTCCCGTTTCCCGCAGGTCACACTGGGCGCGCGGATATCGAAAACCGGTCAGGCCATTGCACAGAGCGGCGACCTGCAGGGCATCCGGAGCCCGGTTACGCCCGGGCAGAAAGAGACGGTGCAGATCGTGATCGATGAAGTGGTCAAGTAGGACTGACGCCGGATTACGTCGCTACGTGACCAGGGCCTGATCCGGTCTACTGCCGAGGCAGGCTTTTGAACATTTCCATGTCCGGATAGCCCGACCTAGCCCGCATTTCTCACCGACTTCCTGCTGCGGCGGCGTCATGCCGCGCGCTAAGCGGCGTTCACTCGGTCGGGCTGCTCGACATCGTG
>Ga0256841_1001919_pt1 | contig 17160 bp, 30 predicted proteins | sample 356308metaG_FD_185971 | JGI IMG/M metagenome (GOLD analysis project Ga0256841, IMG submission 185971) | Hydrothermal vent microbial communities from Mid Atlantic Ridge, Atlantic Ocean - 356-308 | ecosystem: Environmental > Aquatic > Marine > Hydrothermal vents | place: Atlantic Ocean: Mid... | reverse complement strand
GTCGCTTCGGCTTCCGGCGTCGCTTCGGCTTCCGGCGTCGCTTCGGCTTCCGGCGTCGCTTCGGCTTCCGGCGTCGCTTCGGCTTCCGGCGTCGCTTCGACGAGGTCCGCTTCCGTCACGACGGGCGTCTCCGTCTTTGCGGCGGCGGGTTTGCGGCGGCGGCTGCGGCGGGTGCGTTTGCGCTTCGCTCCGCCCGCGCCTTCGGGCCGCACGTCGTTGTAATCGACGAGTTCGATCACGGCCATCTCCGCGGAGTCCCCGGCGCGCTGTCCGAGCTTGATCACCCGGGTGTACCCGCCGTTCCGCTCGCTGATGCGCCCGGCGATCTCGCCGAAGAGCTCCGTGACGGAGGCTTTGTCCTGGAGGTGGCGGAAGACCTGCCGCCGATTGTGCATCGTGTCGTTCTTTGCGCGGTTGATCAGCGGCTCGACGTACATACGCAGCGCCCTGGCCTTCGTCAGCGTCGTCGTGATGCGCTTGTGGCGGATGAGCGCGTTGGCAAGTGCGGCGAGCGTCGCCTTACGATGCGCGCTCGTGCGCCCCAGCTTAAAGCCTTTATGTTGATGTCTCATGACGTTCCAGTACGGGATTTATCCGCCCGGTCGCATCGACGCGCCGGACGCAACTCGAATCTAGTTTCGGACCTCTTCGAGGTACTTGTCCACGTCCATGCCGAAGTGAAGATTTCGCTCTTCGAGCACCTGAATCAACTCCTGAAGCGACTTGCGCCCGAAGTTGCGGAACTTGAGCATCTCCGACTCCTCGCGGCGGACGAGATCGCCGATGGTCTTGATGTTGGCGGCCTTGAGGCAGTTGTGCGCCCGCACCGAGAGGTCGAGCTCATCGACCGACTGCGCCAGCAGTTCGCGGATGCGCTGCACCTCGGCGTCGACCTCCTTCTCCTCGGCCGTCGGCTGCGGCTCACTGTCCATCTTGATGAAGAGATTGACGTGATCGCGCAGGATGGTGGCGGCCTGTGCGAGGGCTTCTTCGGGCGAGACGGCGCCGTTCGTGTGCACTTCCAGCGTCAGGCGCTCGAAGTCGATCTTTTTCCCCACACGCATCGGTTTGATGGTGTATTTCACGTTCTCGATGGGGGTGAAGATCGCATCGATGGCGATGACGCCGATGGGGTCGTCGGGGCGTTTGTTCTCGTCGGCGGGGACGTAGCCGCGTCCGTGCTCCATGCGCAGTTCGATGCTCAGGTGCGCGTCTTCGGCCAGCGTGGCGATGTGGTGCTCGGGATTGAGCACCTCGTAGTCACTCGTAGCCTCGCCGATGTCGGCGGCGGTCCACGCGCCCGGTCCGGTCAATGACAGATGGATATTGCCGTCGTTGACCTCGTTCGACTTGAAACGGACCCCCTTCAGGTTCAAGATCACGTCCGCCACGTCTTCGGTGACGCCTGAGATGGTGGAAAACTCATGCTGCACGCCGTCAATCTTGATGGCCGTGACGGCGACTCCCGGCAGGGAGGAGAGCAGCACGCGCCGGAGCGCATTGCCGATAGTAACCCCGTATCCCCGTTCGAGCGGCTGAATCACAAAGCGCCCGTAGGTCTCGGTGATCTCTTCTACCTCAACGCCGTCCGGCATCTGAATCGCAAAGGTGCTCATAGTAGATCGATCAATACTTGAATAGGAAGCAGGGTGCCGGCCCAGCGCCGACGCCCCACATGAGAGCTCCCCGTCGGGAGCGGCCGTGGGCCCGCACGCCCCGGATCACTACTTCGAGTACAACTCGACGATGAGCTGCTCGCGAATGTTTTCCGGAATGTCCTCGCGGTTGGGATAGTCCAGGAACTTGCCCTGCATGGCCTTGCGGTCCACCTCCAGCCACGGATAGACGCGGCGGGAGCGGCCGAGCGCGTCACGGACCACCTCGAGGCTGCGGCTCCGCGGGCGCACCGCGATGATGTCGCCGCTTCGGAGTTGATACGACGGGATGTCGACCACCTGATCGTTGACCATAATGTGGCCGTGGTTGACCAGCTGGCGCGCCTGACGACGCGTCCGCGCAAAGCCCAGGCGGAAGACCGTGTTGTCGAGGCGGGCTTCGAGAAACTTGAGCAGGTTCTCCCCCGTGATGCCTTTCTTGCGGGCCGCCTTCTCGAACAGGTTCCGGAATTGGCGCTCCAGCAACCCGTAGGTGTACTTGGCTTTCTGCTTTTCCTTCAACTGAACGGCGTACTCGCTCTCTTTCGAGCGGCGCGACCGTCCATGCTGTCCCGGCGGGTAGGCTTTGCGTTCCACGGCTTTGCTCGGGCCGAAGATCGGCTCGCGAAAACGCCGGGCGATTTTCTGTTTGGGGCCTCTGTATCGGGCCATAGGATGGTCTCCTCTCGTTTGTTCAACAATGAAAAACAAACGTACGGATACGCCCTCGACGTATCCGTAACCGGGCTTATCCCGAAGGGCGCGCGGTTGCTGCGTTTTCCCGCACGAGCTCGCCTCACACCTCGAGCGGAGGCCTTGCGCGCGGGAGCAACGTCAGACGCGGCGGCGTTTCGGGGGCCGGCAGCCGTTGTGTGGGATGGGGGTGACGTCGCGGATCGTCGCGATCTCGAGGCCGACGTTGGAGAGGGCGCGGATGGCCGACTCGCGGCCGGCGCCGGGTCCTTTCACGTACACGTCGACGCGGCGCAGGCCGAGGTCGTGCGCTTCCTTCGCCGCCGCCGTCGCCGCCACCTGAGCGGCATAGGGCGTGTTCTTGCGGCTGCCTTTGAAGCCCATCTTCCCGGAACTCGCCCAGGAAATCGTGTTGCCGTACTGGTCGGTCAGCGTAACGAGCACGTTGTTGAACGTGGCCCGAATGTGCGCCTGGCCATTGGCCTCCACGACGACTTTCTTCTTGCGGGTGCGACTTCCGCTCTTCTGTCTTTTTGCCATAACCTAACTGTGGGCTCTTATTCGCGGGTTCCGCTCGCGGCCCCCCGGCGCTCGCCCGGAGGGCAGACGCTTCGGGGCGACGGGGGAAACCCGGGATTATTTCCTCGGCGCCTTCTTCTTACCGGCGACGGTTTTCTTCTTGCCTTTTCGGGTGCGGGCGTTGGTCTGCGTCCGCTGTCCCCGCACGGGCAGGCCGCGTCGATGCCGCAGCCCCCGATAGCACCCGATGTCCATCAGACGCTTGATGCTGAGTTGCACCTCGGACCGAAGCTGACCTTCGACGAGGTACTGATCTTCGATCAGGCGCCGTACGGTGCGGGTCTGCTCGTCGGTCCAATCCTTGGGGCGCGCATCGGCGTCGATGCCGGCCTTTTCCAGGATCTCCCGGGCCAGCGAGCGCCCGATTCCATAGATCGACGTCAGGGCAATTTCCCCGCGTTTCTGCGGCGGTACGTCTACTCCTGCGATTCGTGGCATATCCTATTCCGGGCTTACCCTTGGCGCTGTTTGTGCCGCGGGTTCTTCTTGTTGATCACATAGACACGGCCTTTCCGACGCACGATCTTGTCGTCAGAGCTCCGTTTCTTGACACTGGCGCGAACTTTCATGGTCTTCCGTGATGGTGCAGGCGAAACAAGGGGCCGGCCAAAATTTGGCGTAGCCGAACTGAAACGCGGCGTTCTCAAATAAGTTCGCCCGCGTTTATTTGTACCGATACACGATCCGTCCTTTCGAGAGATCGTAGGGAGAGAGTTCCACTTTCACGCGGTCTCCGGGAAGGATCTTGATAAAGTGCATGCGCATCTTCCCCGAGAGCAACCCCAGGATCTCATGTCCGTTTTCGAGACGGACGCGAAACTGAGCGTTGGGCAGGGCTTCGATCACTTCCCCGTCTTGTTCGATTGGCTTTTGTTTAGCCATGGGTCAGTTCTGTATTTAGCTTGTAGGGCGGCGTCTCGATGACGTCTTCGATGTAGTCGAACGTGGTGAGGATCTCCGGGGGACCGCCGCGCCGGACCGCCACCATGTGCTCGTAATGCGCCGAGGCGCGCCCGTCGGCCGTGCGCACGGTCCATCCGTCGGCGTCGGTATAGACTTCCGCCGTGCCCATGTTGACCATCGGCTCGATGCAGATCGTCATGCCGGGCTTGAGCTTCCGGCCCGTGCCCCGCCGCCCGAAGTTGGGCACCTGCGGATCCTCGTGCAGCCGTCGTCCGATGCCGTGCCCGACGAGGTCGCGCACGATGCCGTAGCCGTACGCTTCACAGTGTGCCTGCACGGCATACGAGATGTCGCCGATGCGGCGGCCCGCCACGGCCTCGGCAATGCCGAGGACAAGCGCCTCGTACGTGACGCGGCAAAGCTGCGCCTTCTCCTCGGAGACGGCGCCGACGGCGAAGGTAAACGCGCTGTCGCCATAGTATCCGTCGAGCACCACGCCGCAATCGACCGAGAGCAGCGCGCCTGCTTCGAGCGGGACGTCGTCCGGGATGCCGTGCACCACGACGTCGTCCTTCGACACACACAGCGTGTTCGGGAAAACGCGCCCGCCCACTTCGTAGCCCTTAAACGCGGGCGCGGCGTTGTGGCGGCGGATGTAGTCCTCGGCGACGGCGTCGAGCTCCCGCGTCGTGACGCCGGGCCGGACGTGGCGGGCCACCTCCGCCAGCGTACGCCCGACCAGGTCGGCGCTCGCCCGCAGGCGCTCGATCTCGCGTTCACTCTTTAAATGGACCATCCCTCTACCGTTAAGCTTTTCCGATTCAGACCCGGCGGCCCCGCAGACGCCCGCTCTTCATGAAGCCGTCGTAGTGCCGCATCAACAGATGGCTCTCGACCTGCTGGAGCGTATCGAGCGTCACGCCGACGAGGATGAGCAGGCTCGTGCCGCCGAAAAAGTGGGCAAAGCCGGGCGTCACACCGACCATCATCGCGAAGGCGGGCAGAATCGCCACCACACCGAGGAAGATGGCGCCGGGCAGCGTGATCCGCGTCAGGATATTGTCGATGAACTCGCTCGTCTGTTTGCCGGGGCGAATGCCGGGGATGAACCCGCCCTGACGCTTCATCGTGTCGGCCATCTCCTTCGGGTTGACCGCGATGGCGGTATAGAAATAGGTAAAGAAGACACAGATGAAGAAGAAGACGATGGAGTAGCCCCAGCTCGAGATGTCGGAGAACCACGCGCCGAACTGCTGCATGAACGCGCTCTCGGGGAAGAAGGACGCCACCGTCGCCGGCACGAACATGATCGACTGCGCGAAGATGATCGGCATCACACCGGCCGCGTTGATGCGCAGGGGCAGATACTGCGTCGTCCCGCCGTAGACCTTGCGCCCGACGACCCGCTTCGCATACTGCACCGGCACGCGCCGCATGCCCTGTGTCAGGAGCACCACGCCCATCGTCACCAGCACCAGCACGCCGATCTCCATCAGGAAGATGAACAGGTTGCTCGAAACCTCGAATTCGTTGAACAGCGAGACCGGCAGCCGCGCGATGATGCCGATCATGATGATCAGCGAAATGCCGTTGCCGATGCCGTTCTCGGTGATGCGCTCGCCGAGCCACATGACAAAGACCGTCCCCGCCGTCAGCACGATCATGGTGCTGATGATGAAGAAGGTCGAGTTGATCACGATGGCCTGCCCCGTGGCGCCGTACTGAAGGTTGATCGCAAAACCGATGGCCTGGAGCGCGGTGATGCCGACCGTGCCGTAGCGCGTCAACTGGGTGATCTTGCGCCGTCCTTCCTCGCCCTCTCGCTGAAGCTTCTGGAAATACGGGACCACGGCCCCCATCAGCTGGATGATGATCGACGCGGTGATGTAGGGCATGATGCCGAGCGCGAAAATGCCCGCCGCGCTGAAGGCCCCGCCGACGAACATATCGAGCAGACCGAACAGGTTGTTCGGGTTGTTGTTGCTCGCATTGATATCGGCGAGCACCCCGGCATCGACGCCGGGAAGCGTGATGTAGGCGCCGAGACGATACACTATCAGAAGCCCGAGCGTGTAGAGGATACGACGCCGAAGCTCCTCGATTTTCCAGATGTTGCGAATACTCTCACCGAGACCGGCCATAACAAAAAGCGTGTTTCAGGTTTCAGGTCAACGTGCGGGGTCATGCCGGGCGCAGGGGGCGCACCGCGTGAAACCCGGAATGCGAAACCTATTTACCAATAACCGTGGCGACGCCGCCGGCGGCTTCGATCTTCTCTCTGGCGGAAGCGCTGAAGGCGTGCGCCGACACGTTCAGCGCCATCTCCAGCGTGCCGCCCCCCAGAATCTTGACGCGTTCCGCCTTTCGCGCCGCGCCGGCTTCGACGAGCCGCTCGGGGGTGATCTCCTCGGCCGGATCGAGCCGCCCCGCCCGAACGAGTTCGCTCAGACGCGACACGTTGATGGGGCGATATTCTTTCCGGAAGGGGTTTTTAAAACCGAACTTGGGCACCCGCCGCTGAAGGGGCATCTGGCCGCCTTCGAACCAGGCCGGAATGGAAGCGCCGGCGCGGCTTTTCTGGCCCTTGTCTCCTTTGGTGGAACTGTGGCCCCCATAGCCGGAGCCGACGCCGCGCCCGATGCGCTTGCGTTTGCGCGTGGCGCCCTTGGCAGGTTTCAGATTACTCAGATCCATGGTTTTCCTGTGCTAAAACGCCCGCCCCGCCCGAGGCGAACTCGCTTGATGAAAAGGAAGTACGATTGCAGGCCCGCTTATGTTTGCGCCCTCCGGCGAAAACCCGGGCCTGCGCCTATTCTTCAACTTCTTCGACGCGCACGAGATGGTGCACCCGTTTGATCATGCCGCGAATCTGCGGCGTGTCGCCGTGCACGACGCTCTGATGCATCCGGCGCAATCCGAGGGCAGCCATCGTTCGTTTCTGCGGCTGCGGCCGGCGAATGACGCTCCGTACCTGGGTTATTTTCAGCTTCGGCATGGTTGTTATCACCTTGGTCTGCCGGCTCGGGCGCCGGCCGATGGGGTTTATCCTTCAAACACTTTCTTCAGCGGGATGCCGCGACGCTTGGCCACCTCGCGCGGATCCTCCAGCCTTTTGAGCGCATCCATCGTCGCGGCCACCTGGTTGTGGGGATTGCTCGACCCCAGCGACTTCGAGAGGATGTCCTTGTATCCGGCGCATTCGAGCACGGCGCGCACGCCGCCGCCCGCAATGACACCCGTACCGGGCGAGGCGGGCTTCAAGAGCACACGCCCGGCGTCCTGACGCCCGATGACCTCGTGCGGGATCGTGCCCCGCGCCATCGGCACGCGACGGACGTTCTTCTTGGCGTCTTCGGTCCCCTTCGCAATGGCGTCGGCCACTTCGTTGGCCTTGCCCAGCCCGGCGCCGACCTGTCCCTTGCCGTCGCCGACCACCACAACGGCGTTGAAGGAGAAGCGGCGTCCCCCCTTGACCACCTTCGCCACCCGGTTGACCGAAACCAGACGCTCAATCCACTCCGAATGCGACTCCGCTGACGACCGTTCCCGGCGTTGTCTTCCTTTTGCCATGATCTATCTCGGCGTATTTCGATAAGGTTGCTGTTAAAACGTAAGCCCGCCTGCACGTGCGCCTTCGGCCAGCGCCTGCACGCGCCCGTGGTAGCGATACCCGTTGCGGTCGAAGACCACCTCCGTGATCCCGGCTTCCCGGGCCCGCTCAGCCAGGCGTTCTCCGACGGCCCGGCTTACGTCGACCGGGCGGGCGGCCTCGAGGTCGCCTTCCATGCTCGAGGCGGCGGCCAGCGTGCGCCCGGCCACATCGTCGACCAACTGCGCGTAGATGTGCCGGTTCGAGCGGAAGACGGACAGACGCGGGCGCGTCGCCGTGCCCGAAATCTTCTTCCGGATGCCGCGCTTGACGCGCAGGCGGCGCGTGCTCTTGCGCTTGATGTTCGATTCGGTTGCCATGTCACTCTCCGTTCTGCCAAAGGATTTCCGACCCTTCGGCGCGTTCTATTTCGGATGTTTGCTTGCGTGGACCGATGCGCGCGCGGTGGGCTTACCGGGCAGCGGTCTTTCCGGCCTTGCGACGGACGTACTCGCCCACGTAGCGCACGCCTTTGCCCTTGTACGGCTCCGGCGGACGCAGCTCGCGAATCTTGGCCGCCACCTGACCGACGAGTTGCTTGTCGATCCCTTCGACGGTGATGATCGTCTTCTTGCCGCGCCCGGATTCGACCGAGATCGTAATCCCTTCGGGCGGCAGAAAATAGATCGGGTGCGAGTACCCCAGCGCCAGTTCCAGCACGCCGTTCTCGACCTGCGCCCGGTACCCGACGCCGATCACCTCGAGCCGGCGACGAAAGCCCTCGCTCACACCGGCCACCATGTTGTTGAGCAGCGAGCGATACAGACCGTGCATGGCCTTGTGACGCTTCTGATCCGTGGGCCGTGAGACGACGAGTTCCCCGTCGCGCACCTCCACCGTGAGGTCAGGGTCTACCTGAACCGAGAGTTCCCCTTTCGGCCCGGAGACCGTCACAACGTTGTTCGCTGCGATGTTAACCTTGACGTTATCGCCGACGGGAATCGGCATCTTGCCAATGCGTGACATCTTACGCTCGTTTTCTAATTCATTTCAGATGCGGGCGAGCCGGGCCGACTAGTAAACGTAGGCCAGCACTTCACCCCCGAGGTTGTGGCGGCGGGCTTCCTTGTCGGTCATCACCCCGCGCGAGGTGGACACGATGGCGATGCCCAGCCCGTTGCGCACGCGGGGCAGTTCCTTCGCTCCGACGAAGCGGCGCAGGCCGGGCCGGGAGACCCGCTTGAGGTTTCGGATGGCCGGTTTGCCGGCGACATCATACTTCAGATAGAGGCGCAACAGGCCTTGCTTGCCGTCATCGATGTCGATGTAGTTCCGGAGGTACCCCTTGTCCACCAGGATCTGCGTGATGGCACGCTTGAGCTTGGAGGCCGGGATGTCCACATGCCGGTGCTGCGAACGCTGTCCGTTGCGGATGCGCGTCAGATAATCGGCGACGGGATCTGTAATACCGCTCATAGTGTATTTCCTAAGCTTTCAGCCAGTTCGCCTCTCCGGGCGCTTGGCTACTAAGTGAGGAGGTCTTCGAAAGGGGCCTTACCAGCTCGCCTTCCGGACGCCCGGGATCTTGCCCGAGAGCGCCATCTCGCGAAAAACGATGCGCGAGACGCCAAACCGACGCAGGTAGCCCCGCGAACGGCCCGTGAGCGCACAGCGGTTGCGCAGGCGAACCGGGCTGGCGTTGCGCGGCAGCTTCTGCAGCGCTTCCCAGTCGCCTTCCCTTTTGAGGCGCCGGCGCTTCTCGGCATATTGGGCCACCAAGCGACGGCGCTTGCGTTCACGCGCTTCCCAGCTTTTCTTTGCCATGTCGTCCGTTTCTCTCTAGGTCTGTGTTGGTTCGTGTTCTGATGCAGGGGCCTCAGGCCGCCACGGCTTCTTCTTCGCGGCGCACGAACGGCATGCCCAGCGCCTTCAGCAGCGCATAGGCCTCCTCGTCCGTCTTCGCCGTCGTCACAAACGTGACGTCCATGCCGTTGATGTGCGCGACCTGATCCACGTTGATCTCGGGGAAGATGATCTGTTCCTTGATGCCGAGCGAATAGTTGCCCCGGCCGTCAAAGCTGCGGTCGGGCACGCCGCGAAAGTCGCGCACGCGGGGCAGGGCCAGCGTCACGAGGCGGTCGAAGAACTCCCACATGCGATCCCCCCGCAGCGTCACCGTCACCCCGACGGGCATGCCCGCGCGGAGCTTGAAGTTGGAAACGCTCTTCCGGGCTTTTCGCACCGAAGGGTGTTGCCCCGTGATGAGGCGCATCTCTTCGACGGCGTCGGCGAGCACCTTCTTGTTCTGCGTGGCCTCGCCGATGCCCTTGTTGACGTTGACCTTCACCAGACGCGGCGCCTGCATGACGTTCTTGTAGCCGAACTGCTTCATCAGCGCGGGCACAACCTCTTCGTGATACCGGGTTTTGAGTCTCGGGATGTAACCGTCCATTGCTCTCTTTTTCTGGGTCTAAACCAACTCGTTCGGCGGGCTTTCGCGGGCGGGCAGACTGTTGGAATAGCCGGCCCGGACCCGTGTTCCACCTGCATGGAAGCTTCACCGCAGGTTAGTCCAATTCTTCCCCCGTCGTCTTGGCGTAACGGATCCACCGGCTGCGTCCGGTCTCCGGATCCTCGATGCGCTTGCGCCCGATGCGCGTCACGTCGCCGTTGCCGTCGATCGGCATCACGTTCGAGACGTGGATGGGCATCTCGCGCTCGATGCGTCCGCCCTGCGGATAGAGCTGGTTCGGACGCGTGTGGCGCACCCGCACGTTGACGCCTTCGACGATGACGCGCTCCTTCTTCGGAAACACCACCAGGATCTTGCCCTGCCGGCCCTTATCGTTTCCGGCAATCACACGCACCACGTCGCCTTTGCGAACGTGCAGTTTCTTCTGCTTATTCTTCGTACGAGGCATTGTCTATCACCTTTCGTCAATGGCCTTGCGGCTCGGGGTCTTGGGATCGCAGCTTCCGGGCAGGCCCGCGAGCCCTCCGGTTCACCGCGTTCGGCGGACCGTGCTCAGAGAACTTCGGGGGCCAGCGACACGATCCGCATGTACTGCTTCTCGCGCAGTTCGCGCGCGACCGGGCCGAAAATGCGCGTCCCGCGCGGCTCGCCCTGTGCGTTGAGCAACACGGCGGCGTTCTCGTCGAAACGGATGTAGGAGCCGTCCTTGCGGCGGAACTCCTTCTTTGTGCGCACCACGACCGCCTGAGACACGTCGCCCTTCTTCACGTTGCCGCCGGGAATGGCGCTTTTCACCGTGACCACAATCTTGTCGCCCACACGGGCATAGCGACGACCGCTACCGCCCAGCACCCGGATGCAAAGCACTTCCTTGGCCCCACTGTTGTCGGCAACCTTCAGTCTGGATTCCTGCTGAATCATCGTTCTACTCCAGGGTTCGGGTTTGTTGGAAGGCTCGGGGCCGCGCCGAAGCGCATCGCCCCTCGCCCATGACGCGTAGGTTTACTTGGCGCGTTCCACGACTTCGACGAGGCGCCAGCGCTTGCGCTTGCTCAGCGGGCGCGTCTCCATGATGCGAACGGTGTCGCCTTCACGGGCCTCGTTCTTCTCGTCGTGCGCCATCAACTTCGTCGTCTTCTTGATGAACTTGCCGTAGATCGGGTGCCGCACCTGGCGACGGATCGCCACCAGAATGCTCTTGTCCATCTTGTTGCTGACAACGGTTCCGACGCGCTCCTTGCGTGCGTTTCTGGTCTGCTGTTCCATGGTTTCTTTCCTGGCTTGGTGAGCCGTGTTCCGTGTCCTCACCAACTACCTTTGATGGTTAACGACGGCCGGGCCGAACGAAGGGGCGCCCGGCTGAGCCGAGGCGCATCCCACGCCCGTTCAGGCGGCTGCCTGCTCCTGTGCCTTCTCTTTCAAAATGGTGGTCAGACGAGCCACCAGCCGACGCTTCTCACGCAATACCATCGGGTTGGGCAACTCGGCGATGGCGTGCTGAAAATGAAGCTGGCTGAGTTGCTCCTCTTCCTCCCGAATGCGCTCCCGAATCTCGTCGGCGCTCAGATCTCGGATTTCTTTGGCTTTCATGGTCATGTAGGGCTAACGCGGCCTTAGGCCCGGTAATCGGGACGAACGACGATTTTGGTCTTGATCGGAAGCTTCTGCTGGGCCAGGCGCATGGCCTCGTGGGCCAGCTCCTCGGAAACCCCGCCGCCGATCTCGAACATGATGCGGCCCGGACGAACGACGGCCACCCAGTATTCGGGTGAGCCCTTCCCCTTACCCATACGGGTTTCGGCGGGCTTCTTCGTGATCGGCTTGTCCGGGAAAATGCGGATCCAGACCTTCCCGGTGCGCTTCATCCGGCGGGTCATGGCGATACGGGCGGCCTCGATCTGGCGGCTCGTGATCCGGCCGATCTCCAGCGCCTTGAGGCCAAAGTCTCCGAAAGCCACCCGATGGCCGCGCTGGGCGATGCCTTTGATGCGGCCTTTCTGCACTTTGCGTCGCTTGACGCGCTTGGGCATTAACATGGTCGTTCCTCTGTAGCTTCACACGCGCCCGGAGAGCCGGACGCGCCAGATTCTCATGTTTGGTTCTACGATGCGGGCGCGTCTCAGCTCTTGTCGCGGCGACGGCGGCGACGACGGCGCTCGGCCCCTCCGCCGGGTTGCATCTGCTGCATTTGCTGGCGCTGCGCCTGCACGTTCGGGCTCAGGTCCGGTTTCCCCAGGATCTCCCCGCGGTAGATCCACACCTTCACGCCCGTCGTCCCGTAAATCGTGTAGGACGTCACGTCGGCATAGTCGATGTCGGCGCGGATCGTGTGCAGCGGCACGCGGCCTTCGAGGTACTGCTCGGTGCGGCTCATCTCGGCGCCGCCGAGACGCCCGCTCACCTTGATGCGGATCCCCTCGGCGCCCATACGCATGGCTGCCGTGAGCGCCTGCTTCATCGCGCGGCGGAAGGACACCCGCCCCTCCAGCTGCTGCGCGATGTTTTGCGCCACCAGGTTCGCATCCAACTCGGGACGTTTGATCTCGTTGATGTTGATCTGAATGTCCTTGTTGGTGAGCTTCTTGATCTCCTCGCGCAGCTTCTCCACCTCCGTGCCCCCGCGCCCGATGACGACGCCGGGACGGCTGGTGTGCAGCGTGAGGATCACCCGCCGGGGCGTGCGCTCGATGACGACCCGGCTCAGACCGGCCCGGCGAAGGCGCGCCTTCAGGTATTTCCGAATCTCATCGTCCTCGACGAGCTTCTCAGGGAAATCTTTCTCGGCGTACCAGTTGGAATCCCAACCCCGAATGATGCCGAGGCGAAATCCTATGGGATGCGTTTTCTGACCCATGATCGATTACGTATTGTAAATGATGATCTGCGGCAGGCACGGTCCGCGAGCGCTTTCGCCCCGGCGCGCCCCCTGCAATTATTGATCGTCCTCGTCCAGCGTGCCCACCACGACGGTCAGATGGCTGGAACGTTTCTGAATCGGGTGCGCCCGCCCGCGCGGCGCCGGACGATACCGCTTCAGACGCGGCCCCTCGTCGACGCGGATCTCGCGGATCACGAGCGCCTCCTCGTCGAGGCGTTCATCGGCGTTCTGATCCAACAGGTTGTGCACCGCCGAAAGAATCGTCAACTTTACCAGCCGCGTCACTTTCTGCGGCAGGAAGTTCAGAATGTCGAGCGCTTCCGGCACCCGCTTGCCGCGCACCACGTTCACCACGGGGCGCATCTTCTTGGGCGAACTCCGGATGTATTTGCGTACCGATCTTGCTTCCATGATACCCTTTGGATTGTGGCGGCTGCGAAGGACGCGCCCGTCTCCGGGCCCGGCGTGCCTGCGGCCGTCCGCATGCTGCTTTTCGACTACCGTCTCCCGCGCTTGTCCTTCTTGGAGCCGGCATGCCCGCGGAAGGTGCGTGTGGGCGCGAATTCGCCGAGCCGATGACCCACCATGTTCTCCGTCACATAAACCGGGATGAACTTGCTCCCGTTGTGCACGGCAAAGGTGTGACCGACAAACTCCGGCGTGATCATCGACGCCCGGCTCCAGGTCTTGACGACCTTCTTCTTGCCGCTTTTGTTCAGCACGTCCACTTTGCGCTGAAGCTTGTGGTAGACGTAAGGTCCTTTCTTGAGTGACCGCGACATAGGTTGTTCCGCAAAAAGGTTACTTGTTCGTGCGACGACGGATGATGTACTTGTCCGAAGGCTTGCGCTTCTTGCGCGTCTTGTATCCCTTGGCCGGGACGCCCGAGGGCGAACGCGGATGCCCACCGGAGGCTTTCCCTTCCCCGCCCCCCATCGGGTGATCGACCGGGTTCATCGCCACGCCGCGCGTCTTCGGACGCACGCCGAGCCAGCGTTTGCGCCCGGCCTTTCCGAGGTCGATGTTCATGTGGTCGGGGTTGCTCGTAGTCCCGATGGTGGCCAGGCACACGGCGGGCACGCGGCGGGTCTCGCCCGAGGGCAGCTTCAGGATGGCGTACTTCCCTTCCCGCGCCGTCAGCTGGGCGTACGCGCCGGCCGAGCGCGCCAACTGCGCCCCCTTGCCGGGCCGCATCTCGATGGCATGCACGAAGGAACCGACCGGAACGTGCGTCAGCGGCAGGCAGTTGCCCGGCTCCGGCGGCGCCTCCGGCCCGTTCATCAGCGTCATGCCCACCGTCACTTCGTTCGGCGCGATGATGTACCGCTTCTCGCCGTCGGCATAGACCAACAGAGCGATCCGGGCCGACCGGTTCGGGTCGTACTCGATGGCCGCCACCCGCGCCGGCACCCCGAACTTGTTCCGCTTGAAGTCGATGATGCGGTAGCGACGCTTGTGACCGCCCCCCTGGTGCCGCACCGTGATGCGTCCGGTATTGTTGCGTCCCCCCTTCTTCTTCAGCGGGGCCAGCAGGCTCCGTTCCGGCGTCGTCTTCGTGATATCGTCGAAGGCCGAGACCGAGCGTTGCCGCTGGCCGGGGGTCGTCGGTTTGAGCTTCTTGATCGCCATGATCGTGTATCTTGTTTCGGGCCTACGTGCTCCCCCTCGCGGCGAGCTTTGCGCCCGGATTCGTGTTTCGGTTAAGTCGTCCCGCCTCGCGGGTAAAGCCTAAATCTGTTCGAAGAAGTCGATCGGCTCGCTGTCGGGCAGGAGCGTCACGACGGCTTTCTTATACGAGGCCGTGCGCCCTCGAACCGGACCGCGCCGGGTAGACTGCTGGCGATGCTTGCCCCGCACCACCATCGTGCGCACCTCCTTGATTTTCACACCGGGATACCGTTCTTCCACCGCCCGCCGGATCTGAATCTTATTGGCGTCCTTGCGCACCACGAAAGCGTAATGCCCGGCCTCCATCAGTGCGGTCATCTTCTCGGTCACGAACGGGCGGATCAGGATGTCGTTGCTCATGGCTCTGGTTCTTATTCGGCCGTAGCCGGCGCGGCCTGGCCAAGTTGTTCGGAAAGGGTGGAAAGCGCGCCCTTCTGCACGAGGATCACCTGCGCGCCGAGCACGTCGAGCGTCGAGGCGTTGCGGGCTTCGCGCACGCTCACCTTCGGCACGTTTCGCGCGGACTTATACAGGGCCTCGTGCAAACCGTCGGTCAGGATGAGCACGCTCCGGCCTTCGAGGTCGAAGGCGGCGATCAACGCGCTCACCTGCCTGGCGCTCGGAGCCTCCACCGAGAAGTCCTCCACCACACGGATCGCCTCTTCGCGGGCCTTGTGCGTCAGCGCCGAACGACGCGCCAGGCGCTGCGTCTTCCGGTTGACCTTGAACCCGTACGAACGCGGGCGCGGGCCGAAGAACGTCCCCCCGCTTCGGCGCAAAGGCGACTTGGCGTCGCCGGCGCGGGCGTGCCCGGTGCCTTTCTGGCGGTAGAGCTTGCGGGTGCTGCCCGCCGTCTCACTCCGCTCCTTCGACTTATGCGTACCCTGGCGGGCATTCGCCTGTATCCGGCGCACGTCCAGCCAGATCGCATGGTCGTTCGGCTCCACGTCGAACACCGAAGCATCGAGCGTCACCGTCGCGTCCGTCTCGCTGCCATCCTGCCGGTAGACCTTGAGTTCCATAGCTTTATCGCAGATTGCGGGCCGGCCGTTGCCGAGAGGCGCGCCTCCGAGAGACGCCTTCGTCGCCGCCGAAACCCGTCATTGAATTACTTTTTGTAGACTTCGACCAGACTGCCCGTCGGGCCGGGCACGGCGCCGCCGACGAGCAAAAGGTTGTGTTCGGGATAAATGCGCACGACCGCGAGGTTCTTCGTCTTGACGCGCTTGCCGCCCATTCGGCCGCCCATCCGCATGCCCTTGAACACACGCGCCGGGTACGACGCCGCTCCGATGGAGCCGGGCGCGCGCTGGCGGTTGTGCTGACCGTGCGTCTGCATGCCCACACCGCCGAAGCCGTGGCGTTTGACGACGCCCTGGAAGCCTTTCCCTTTCGAGACACCCGCCACGTCGACGCGCTCGCCTTCCTCAAAGACATCCTCGACCCGCACCTCGTCGCCGAGATTCACCTCGCCCTCGAAGTCGCGGAACTCCCGAATCTTGCGCTTCGGCGTGACGCCGGCAGCCTCGAAGTGACCCTTCATGGCATTCGAGGTCCGTTTCGGCTTCTTGTCTCCGAAGGCGAGTTGTACGGCGCCGTATCCGTCGGTCTCCCCGGTTTTCACCTGGGTGACCACGTTCGGCCCCATTTCGATCACGGTGCAGGCAATCTGATCGCCCGCCTCGTCGAACACGCTCGTCATGCCGAGCTTTCTTCCAATCATACCGCTGCTCATTGCAATCCTCTTTTTTCTGGCCGCATACCCGCGACCGGATTGGTAAGCGCCTTTTTATCTATTGAAGGTCCGCTCATATCCTCGCAAACGTCATCGAAACATCGCCTTCGAGCGTCGTTCCAAGGAGCGGATTGAGAAGGCCCGAAGGCCCGCTCAACCGGAGCGTATCATCGTTCACGAACGCAAAGTTCAGCGAAAGCGGAAGCTGCGCTCCGGCAAACGTCACCGTCAGCGACAGCGTGCCCGCCGCCTCGTTGATCACGTACGGACCACTGAGCGCCACGTCCTGCGTATCGTCTGAGGCATCGACATCGAGGGTATAGGTCTGGTCGCCGTTGAAAGCAACCTCCACCCCGTCGAAGTTTTCCTGAAACGTCGGTGTCTGGTCGCCGGAACCGTCCGAGACGCCCGTCAGCGACCACGCGCCGAGCATCTTCTCGGCCGCGCTGAGCTGCTCCTCGCCGCCGCTGTCGCAACCGGCGAACCACGCCGCGAGGGTGAGCATCCACAGAAAGGTTGATAGCTTGCGCATCCGCAACTCCGGTTTCAACCGTCACACCTTGATTTCAACGTCCACGCCGCTGGGCAACTCCAGCTTCATCAACGCATCAACCGTCTTGCTGCTCGTCGAGAGAATGTCGATCAACCGCTTGTGGCTGCGCGTCTCGAACTGCTCGCGGCTCTTCTTGTCCACGTGCGGGCTGCGCAGCACCGTGTAGATCGACTTGCGCGTGGGCAGCGGAATCGGGCCGCTCACCACCGCGCCGGTCGACTTGACGGTGCGGATGATCTTCTCCGCGCTCTTGTCGATCAGGCTGTGGTCGTACGACTTCAGCTTGATGCGAATCTTCTGGCTGGCCATAAATCTGTCAGGTTTAGGGTTTCAGGAGGCGCGCTCCGAAACACTCATTTCGTTCAGTCGAGGATTTTGGAGACGACGCCCGCGCCCACGGTCCGACCGCCCTCGCGAATGGCGAACCGAAGCCC
>Ga0256841_1001918_pt1 | contig 17160 bp, 19 predicted proteins | sample 356308metaG_FD_185971 | JGI IMG/M metagenome (GOLD analysis project Ga0256841, IMG submission 185971) | Hydrothermal vent microbial communities from Mid Atlantic Ridge, Atlantic Ocean - 356-308 | ecosystem: Environmental > Aquatic > Marine > Hydrothermal vents | place: Atlantic Ocean: Mid... | reverse complement strand
ATAGTAGCAGCAGACCAATTTACCATCCTTATAGATGTTAATGGGCAAAAACAGCTTATATATAAACATGCAATAAGTACTATTGTTGCAGATTAGGTTATTTTGCATATATTTGCCGTGGTATGCGAGCAATTTTGGTTAGTTTACAAACTAAAAATAAGACAGATGAAGAAGTAAGGGAATCTGTACATGAGTTAGAAGGTTTAGTAAAAGCCCTTGATGGTAAAATAATAGGCAAACTAATACAAAAGAAAGAAATTCCAGAACCTTCTACTTTTATAGGGAAGGGAAAAGCAAGACAACTTGCAGAAATTGTAGAAGGAACAAAAGCTGATGCTATTATCTTTGATAGCGAACTAACTCCAGTACAGATATCTAATCTTGAAAACATAACAGGTATATCCGTTTATGATAGAGTAGACCTTATTCTTTCTATTTTTGAAAAAAGAGCAAAGACAAAACAAGCTAAACTTCAAGTGGAGCTTGCTGTTTTAGAACATGAACTTCCAAGAATATATGGTCAAAAAGGTAAAGATTTATCAAGAATTGGTGGTGGATTTAAAACAAAGGGAGCAGGTGAAAAACTAGGAGAAATAAAAGTAAGAAGAATAAAAGATAGAATATCAAAAATAAAAAAAGAATTAAAAAATATAAAAAGGCAAAGACAAGAGCAAAGAAAATGGAGAAATAAAGACCCAAATATACTTAAAGTATCTTTAGTTGGATATACAAATGCAGGAAAATCTACGCTACTAAAAAGATTAACAAAAAGAGATACATATATATCAAACAAACTATTTGCAACTTTAGATACGAAAACTTCCTTTATAGTCTATCCAGAAATCAATAAAAAGGTGCTTATAACAGATACTGTTGGTTTTGTAAAAAATCTTCCAGAGCCTCTACTAGAGGCATTTATGACTACTTTAGATGAGCTTTATGATTCAGATTTGATTTTACATGTGGTTGATGTATCTGATGAGAATTGGATAAAAAAAGTTGATATAGTAGAGGATATACTAAAAAAGTTAAAGCTTGGAGAAAAACCAGTTGTTTTAGTTCTTAATAAAATAGATAAAGTTATTCCATCAAAAGATTATATAGAAGAAGAAAATGAAAGTATACTTACAGGAGATAGAGAAACTATAGTTGTATCCTCAGAAAAAGGCTGGAATCTAGACAAGCTACATGATATATTGAAAAAATATGCAGTCAAGAAAAGTTATTATTATATGGGGGTTTGAATATGGAAGATTGTGTCTTTTGCAAAATTATAAATAAAGAAATTCCAGCAAATATAGTCTACGAAGATGATTTGATTATAGCGTTTGATGATATTAATCCACAGGCAAAAGTCCATACACTTATAGTTCCAAAAGAGCATATACCAAATAATCTATACTTAGAAGGAAGACATAAACCTTTAATAGGACACCTTATCCTAAAAGCAAATGAAATAGCAAAGATTAAAGGTATTGCAGAAACAGGATTTAGGTTGATAGTTAATACAGGAAGAGATTCTGGTCAGGAAATTTTTCATATTCACTGGCATTTACTTGGAGGAGAACCTCTTGGGAGATTGATATGCAAATAAAAGATTATGAAAAAGAACTTGATGTTAGAGGGCTTTTTTGTCCACTACCTATAACATATGTATCACGTGAATTAAAAAATATAGATGTAGGAAAGCGTCTTAAGGTCATAGCAGACGATAAAGCATTTGAAAAGGATATTAAAATCTGGGCATTAGAAACAGGAAATAAAATTATTGATTTTAGAAAAGATGGTCATAGCTATATAGCTATAATAGAAAGGGGAAAAGGTTTTCATGGTGAAAGCCTAATAGAAAAGATAAAATTTATTTCTGTAGGTATTAAACTTCATATTATTCAATATTTGTTAAAAATCTTTAATAAAGAGCCTAAATATCTTATAACTTTTGTTTCTATTCCTGAAGGATTTAGAGCTGATAAATGGTTAAAAGAAAAGGGTATAAAAGATTATGTAGTGCTTCCTGTTCCAGATGAAATTTATCCATACTGTGGACTTGTTTTTGGATTTAAAAATCAGAAAAATGCTTTAAATGTTTATAAACTACTTAAAGAAAATAATTTCCTTGTGGAAGATATACACCTTGTAGATAAAGAGAAGAAATATCCTAAAATTCAAATACAAGAAACATAATCATTCATTTTCTTCTTGTTCTTCTTTACATTCTATACATAGATTAGCTACAGGTCTCGCTTTTAGTCTCTCATAAGGTATTTCTTTACTACAAATCTCACAGATGCCATAGGTACCATACTCAATTTTTCTTAAAGAGTACTCAATTTTCTTTAAAAGTTTTCTTTCTCTATCTAATGTTCTGAGCGTTAAAAATCTTTCTGCTTCAGTATCTGCTCTATCGATTTCATCACCACCTTCATAAGAAAGAGGTTCTCCTACAGACTCTTGAGTGTCTTTTAAAAGCTCTTCTTTCCATTTTAATAGTATGTTTTTCAGCTCTTCTACCTGTTCTTTTGTAAGATGTTCCATAAAAATCACCTCTAAGTGTCATTTAAAATAAAAATTATATCACTATTGAGTTCTATATTTCCTAACCCAGTAATTTATGGTTGTATGAGGTATATTCGTCATTTTAGAAATTTTTCTCAAAGATAAACCTTCCATATAAAGTTTTAGAGCTTTTTCTCTTATCAGTTTTCCATAAGCTTTTTTTTCTCTATCTTTTACAAACCTTTTTCCACACTTTTTACATAGGTACGTCTGTTTGTTATTTACTTTTCCGTTTTTTACATAATTGTTGCTATTACAATATGGACACATAACACATAACCCTTTAGTTTTATTGAATAATTTTATTATCGGCTTGAAATACAGGTATTTTATATAAAAAAATCAAACAATGTTTTATTTATATTGCAATTTTTATAATATTGTCCTATACTATCAAATGAATATTTAACATTTTGATACAGGAGGGTGAATAGATGAAATTAAAAGTAATGGTAGACCAGGACACATGTACAGCATGTGCATTATGCTATGACGAAATTCCAGAGGTATATGTTGATATAGGAGATGGAATAGCAGCAGTAAAAGAAGAAATAGGTGGTGATGGTGCTATTATAGATTGTGCTGAATTTGGCGAAGACATATGTGAAAGAGTTCTTGAAATAACTGAAGAATGCCCATCTGGTTCTCTTATAACTGAAACTATTGAAGAATAATCCTTTGAAGGAGGTAAGCAACCATGAAATTGAAAGTAATGGTAGATCAAGATACATGCACAGCATGTGCACTATGTTATGATGAAGTTCCAGAGGTATATGTAGATACAGGAGATGGAATAGCAGCAGTAAAAGAAGAAATAGGCGGTGATGGTGCTATTATAGACTGCTCAGAAATCGGAGAAGATGTATGTGAAAGAGTTCTTGAAGTAACTGAAGAGTGTCCATCTGGTTCTCTCATAACTGAAACTATTGAAGAATAATAACATATAGGCTCCGTAAGGAGCCTTCCTTTCTTTTTATTTTCACTTATTATTTTCAGACATTTACCTAAAATCTATTTAACTACCAGCACAGATTGATTTGCATATTTTACTAAATTTCCTGCAGTACTTCCAAGTAAAAGTCTTTTAAATCCACCTTTACCTCTTTTTCCTACAATGATTAAATCACAGCTATTTTCATCTGCATAGGTCATAAGCTCTTCTGCTGGTTCACCTTCCATAACTTTGAATATTGCATTAATTCCATGTTGATTAGCATACTCAATAGCTTCCTTTAGTATAATTTCTTCCTTTTTTAGTTCCTCTTCTTCATATTTTTCTATTTCTTCTGGTGGAATATAATCTATCGCTGCAAACTCAAAAGGTTTTATAACACCAACAATATGAAGCTGAGCATTTAGTTGTTTTGAAAGTTTTACAGCTTTTTCTAAAGCTTTTTTGCTAGGGTCAGAACCGTCATATCCAAGTAATATGTTTTTGTAAGGCATATTAACCTCCTTGATACCACCAATTAAGCTATATGGAAGTAAAAAAACAGCAAAAATAGTAATATGTTAATTAATATAACTGTATTATAAAGCTTTTTTCTTCTCAGGAAGTACTTTTTTAAAGCTATAGACACATGTATGAAGAAAAATATCAGAAAGGGTATAGGTAAAATTTTAACATGTAAAGAGTACGCATCACCTCTAGATATTATGTATTGAAAAACTTCACCTACAACTCTGGGTTTCCATATCCAGTATCCTGTAATAGTTTCAATTATAAAAAGAATATATAAAATTCCAGATAGGTATAAAAACCATTTTTTCATTATTCCCATTCAATAGTTCCTGGTGGTTTAGAGGTTATATCGTAAACAACTCTATTTACTCCTGATACTTCATTTATAATCCTTCTCATTATACTATCCATAACACTATATGGTAGCTTAGCCCAGTCTGCAGTCATTCCGTCAGTACTTTCTACAGCTCTAACTGCTATAACTTTTTCATATGTTCTGTAATCTCCCATAACCCCAACAGTACGTATAGGTAGTAAAACAGCAAAAGCCTGCCATAAATCCCTATATAAACCAGCTTTTTTTATTTCTTCTATAACTATTGCATCAGCTTCTCTTAGAATATTTAAATCTTTTTCATTAACTTCTCCTATAATTCTTATTGCAAGACCAGGACCAGGGAAAGGATGTCTATACACAATTTCATCAGGTAATCCAAGTTCTTTTCCTAATTCTCTTACTTCATCTTTAAATAGTTCTCTAAGAGGTTCTATAAGTTTTAAATTCATCTTTTCTGGTAATCCACCAACGTTGTGATGTGTTTTTATTACGGCAGAAGGACCTTTTACTGATACGCTTTCTATCACATCTGGATAAAGAGTTCCCTGTACAAGATATTCAACATCAGGAATTTTTTTTGCTTCTTCTTCAAAAATTTCTATGAAAAGATTTCCTATAATTTTCCTTTTTTGCTCTGGGTCTGTTATACCTTTTAAAGCTCTTAAAAATCTATCTTTTGCATCTACTACTATTAACGGCATATGAAAATGGTCTTTAAATGTTTTTTCTACCTGTTCTCTTTCACCTTTTCTTAAAAGACCATTGTCTACAAATATGCACGTTAGGTTATCTCCTATAGCATTATATACAAGAACAGCAGCTACAGCAGAGTCAACTCCTCCAGATAAAGCACAGATGGCTTTTTTGTTTCCTACCATTTTTCTGATTTCAACTTCCTTTTCCATCAAAAAGCGTCCCATAGTCCAGTTTTGCTCACAACCACATATCCTTACAGCAAAATTTTCTAGAATTTCTTTTCCAAGATAAGTATGGGATACTTCTGGGTGAAACTGGACTCCCCATATTTTCTTTTCTCTGTTTCTTATAGCAGCATATGGAGCATTGAAAGTTCTTGCTATGGTTTCAAATCCTTCTGGTAGAACTTCTACTCTATCAGCATGACTCATCCATACATGGATATAGTTAGGTATATTGTAGAAAAGGTCTTCATGATTAAGAATTTCTAATTCAGCTCTTCCGTATTCGTGTTTTTCTGCTTTTACTACTTTTCCACCAAAGTGGTCAACAATAAGCTGAAGTCCATAACATATACCAAGAATTGGAAGTCCTAAATTGAAAACTTCTGGGTCTGGTCTTGGTGCATCTTTTTCATAAACAGAAGCTGGTCCTCCAGAGAATATAATTCCTTTTGGATTATGTTTTTTTATCTCTTCTATCGACGCATTATAGGGAAGTATTTCACTGTAAACATGACTTTCTCTTATTCTTCTGGCAATAAGCTGGGTATACTGTGAACCAAAATCTAAGATAACAATACCTTGATGTTCCAATATTAACCTCTTTTTAAAAGTGCTTATGAGGAAATATTATAACTTAAGTGTGTAATTTACTAAAAACAAACTCCAGCTGGGCAGTTTTTGTTTATATGAGCTTCAAATTCTTCTGGAAATTTGTTTAAAGCATCTACTATAGCCTGTGGTGCTGAGTATCCAAGTCCACATATTGAGCCTACAGGGATATTTTTTGCTAAATGTTGTAGATATTCTATATCCTTTTTGGTTGCAGTTCCTTCCTGAAATTTTTTTATTATGTTGAATTGTTCATACGTTCCAATTCTACACGGAGTACACTTTCCACAGCTTTCGTGATGAAAAAAGTTTGCTATAACTATAAGTGAGTCTATGATACAGTCTGTTTCATCTAAAACGATTACCGTTCCTGTTCCTCCAAATCCTTTTGGAGAGTAATCCATAGGTGTATCTAAATCGTTTTCATCATAAACTCCAAGTGCTCCAGAGAATACTGCTTTAAACTTTTTTCCATCTTTTATACCGCCAGCCATATCTATAAGCTCTCTTAAAGTAATATCCATTGTAGATTCATAAACACCGGGTTTATTTACTTTCCCACTTACTGGAAATAGTTTTGGTCCATAAAATCCTGAAGGTCCAATATTCATAAAATAACTTTCGTAGGTTATTATTATTGGTATATTTGATAGTGTTTCTACATTGTTTACTACAGTGGGTCTATTAAAAAGTCCAACCTGTGCTGGATATGGTGGTCTTAATCTTGGATGACCTCTTTTGCCTTCAAGACTTTCTATAAGTGCTGTTTCCTCTCCACATATGTACGCTCCTGCTCCTCTATATACATAGATTTCAAGTGAAAAATCTGTTCCAAGAATATTCTTTCCAAGAAAGCCAGCTTCTTTTGCTTCCTGTATGGCGTTTTCTAAAATCCTATATCCTGCAGGATATTCTCCTCTTATATATATGAAAGCTTCCTTTACACCAAGTGCATAAGCTGAAATAGTTATACCTTCTAAAAGAAGGTGTGGGTCTCTTTCTATTATTATTCTATCCTTAAAAGTTCCTGGTTCACTTTCGTCTGCATTACAGATAAGATATCTTGGTGGTGGGTTCATAAGAGCAAATCTCCACTTTCTTCCTGTTGGGAAACCTGCTCCACCTCTTCCTCTTAGAGTACTTTCTTCTACTAAGGATACTATATCTTCTGGTGTTAGTTTAAATAAAGCTTTTTTTAAAGCTGAGTATCCTCCTGTATTTACGTATTCTTCTAATGTTGTAGTTCTGTTTTCTTTTGCTCTTCTTAGTAATAGGTTTACTCTGCTTTCTACATGTATATCTGGTAAATGTGGTATTGGTTCTTTTACTATCATTTCTTTCCTCTATTTTAAAAGTTCTTTTATATGAACTGCTCTTTCACCATAAACATCATATTCTTTTGATATACACATTTTACATATTGTCCCAGCATTTGTGCTGTTTTGAATGTCTTCAATCGATTTTGCTCCATTTTGTATTGCATTTATAATCTCTTTTAAGCATACATTTTTACATTCACAAACTAATATATCTTCACACATGTTTACATTCCTTTGTTGCTTTTTCTTTTAAAATTTTATATACATTTTCTACCTTTTTTCTCAAATCTTCAAAGCTTCCAGTGTTTTCTATAACAATATCTGCATATTTTTTCTTTTCTTCTATATCCATCTGGGCATTTATTCTTGCTAATGCTTCTTCTTTTGACATTCCTTTTTTTAGAAGTCTTTCTATTTGAGTTGATTTTGGTGAATAAACTACGATAACTATATCGTAATTTTTGTAGGAACCTGTTTCTATCATAAGCGGAACATCAGCAACTGCTATTGCACATGGGTCTTTTTTTTCTACTTGTTGAAAAAACTTTTGTATTTCTTTAAATACTAATGGATGAAGTATATTTTCTAATTTTTTTCTTTTCTCTTTGTCGTGAAATACTATATGTGCTAACTTTTTCCTGTTTATTTTACTGTCTTGTATAACTTCATTGCCAAATTCTTTTTTTATCTGGTTTATTATTTCTGGTTTTTCTAATAAATCATGCACAATTTTATCAGCATCTATAGTATAGGCTCCAAGTTCTTGCATTAATTTTTCTACTGTGGATTTACCTGTTCCTATAGAACCTGTTAGACCTACTTTTAACATTTACTCATCCAGAAAAAATATTTCTTTGGCTGCTTTGTCTTTTCCAAACATTATATTTATAAGCTGTTTTTTATTTTTTGAGTCAAGATATTCTACTTTAAAAAAACCTCTGTCTACTACTATCGATATAATTTCTTTTACATCAAATTTTTTGCTAAGTAGTTGTTTTGCTTCTTGTTTTGTTAAGGTATGACAGCTTGAACACTCTCCTATACACCCCTGTATTATAATAGGCTCAGAGCTTTGTGTGGTGATTGTAGGTACAGAATCATGTCCTTTTGAAAAAGGATAAGCATATAAGAAAGCTATAAGAACTAAACTTAGTATATATATAAACATTTATGTAATTTCCTGAAATTTTTTAAATGCTTCTTCTAATTTTTGTGTTTCTGTTCCACCACCTTGAGCCATATCAGGTCTGCCACCACCTTTTCCGCCTAAAATTGGAGCTATTTGTTTTACTATATCTCCAGCTTTTATTTTGTCTGTTAATTCTTTTGATACTGCTACTATAAAATTAACCTTACCTTTTTCTTTATCAATAGTAGCTATCATAACTACGGATTTACCTAATTTGGCTCTTGCTACATCTGCAAGGTCTCTTAGTTCGTTAGGCTGTAGATTTTCTATTAAGCCATAGGCGATTTTATATTCCTGTTTTTCTTTTATGTTTAGTATCTGAGTTATTCTATCAATGATAGATTTTTTCTTTAACTTTTCTAATTCTTTTTCTTTTTCTTTTAGTTGTTTTAATAAGGTTTCTACCTTATCTATTAGCTGGTCTTCCTTTGATACTAAAATGTGTGTTAACTGTTTTAATATTGTATGTTCTTTTAAAGCATGTTCTACGGCTTTTTTTCCTGCTACTGCTTCTATTCTTCTTGTTCCTGCAGAAACGGCAGTTTCTGATAGTATTTTAAAATATCCTATATCTCCGGTTCTTGATACATGTGTTCCTCCACATAGCTCTGTAGAAATTCCAGCTGATATTACTCTAACTACGTCTCCGTATTTTTCTTCAAAAATAGCTATAGCTCCTGAACGAAGAGCTTCATCATAAGGAAGTTCTTTGCATATTACAGGTTCATTTTTCATTATTTCTTCGTTAACAAGTTCTTCTATCTTTTTTAATTCTTCTTCTGAAAGACTTTCAAAGTGTGTAAAATCAAATCTAAGATAATCTGGTGCTACTAATGAACCAGCCTGTTTTACATGGTCTCCAAGTATATTCCTCAGCGCAGCGTGTAATAAATGAGTTGCTGTATGATGCCTCATAGTACTTTGTCTTTTTTCTTTGTTAACCTGAGCTTTTACAGTTTCTCCTTTTTTGACTGTTCCATATATAACTTTTCCTTTGTGAACTATTATTCCATCTACTGGAGATTGGGTATCTTTAACTTCAAATAAAAATCCATCTCCTTCTATAAAACCTGTATCTCCTACCTGACCACCTTTTTCTGCGTAAAAAGGTGTTATATCAAGTATTATTTCTCCTTCTTCTTCTTTTGATAAAGATTCTACTATCTGTTCGTCTTTAACTATGGCTAAAACTGTAGCATCATCAATTTCAAGATGTGTATATCCGATAAATTGGTTTTCTGGAAGAATACTTTTTAAATTTAAATAAACAGGTTTTACTTCTTTTGCCTGTGATTTCCATGATGCTCTTGCTCTTTCTTTTTGCTCTTCAAGTAATTTATAATATTCTGCTATATCTAGCCCAAACCCTTCATCCTTAGCTATTTCTTCAATAAGGTCTACAGGAAACCCGTAGGTATCATAAAGCATAAATATTTCTTTTCCTGTTATATGTTTTCTACCTTCTTTTTTTGCTTTTTCTATTATTTCTTTTAGGATTTCCATTCCTTTTTTTAATGTTTTTATAAATCTTTCTTCTTCAGCTTTCACTACATTTTTTATAAAGTTTTTATTACTTATAAGTTCTGGATAAGGTTCTTTCATTATATCTACAACAACATCAATTCCTTTGTATAAAAATGGTTTTTCTATTCCAAGCTCTTTACCATATCTAAGGGCTCTTCTTAATATTCTTCTTAAAACATATCCTCTTCCCTCGTTAGAAGGAAGAACACCATCAGAGATTAGAAATGTTAATGCTCTTAGGTGGTCTGCTATTACTCTCATTGCAACATCATCTTTAGGGCTTTTACCATATTCTTTACCGGAAACTTCTTCTCCAAACTCAATTAAAGGTTTAAATAAGTCTGTGTCATAATTGCTGTCAACTTCTTGCAAAACAGAAGCTATTCTTTCAAGTCCCATTCCTGTATCTATATTTGGGTTAGGTAGAGGATGAAGATGTCCATTTTCGTCTCTGTTGTACTGCATAAAGACAAGGTTCCATATCTCAAGATATCTGTTATCCTCTGGACTCCCAAGCTCTGGGTTTCCAAATTTTTCTCCTCTGTCATAGTATATTTCTGATGAAGGACCACATGGACCAGTGTTTCCCATAGACCAGAAGTTATCTTCAACACCCATTCTTTTTATTCTATTTTCAGGTATTCCTATTTGTTTAGTCCATATATCATATGCTTCATCGTCTTCTTCAAATACTGTTATGTATAGTTTTTCTTCAGGAATTTGTAATTTTTGGGTTAAAAATTCCCAGGCATATTCTATGGCTTCCTTTTTAAAATAATCTCCAAAGGAAAAATTACCAAGCATCTCAAAAAATGTATGATGCCTTGGTGTATATCCTACATTTTCAAGGTCATTATGTTTTCCTGATACTCTAAAAACTTTTTGACAGGAAGCTGCTCTTTTGTAAGGTCTTTTCTCTAATCCTAAAAATACATTTTTAAAAGGAACCATTCCAGCATTTACGAATAAAAGTGTAGGGTCTGTTTCTGGGATAATTGATGAAGATTTTACTACTTTATGGTCTTTGGATTTAAAAAAATCTAAAAATATATTTCTAATTTCATTACTGCTAAGTTTCTTCATAACTGTAAAATAATCCTCCTGTATTTAAACAGTTAAATTTTAAATTAATTATAATATAGGAAAGATTGGATTTTTCTTCAGGAAAAGGGGAAAACTTCCCCATAGATTAATGAATTTTTTGCCAGATTTTTCTTTTCCATGCATATGTAATAGCAACACCTATCAACATATAAATTAGAACCCACATGCCTATTTTCTTCCTTTCTTCTTTATGAGGGTCTGCTATTTTATCTAAGTACATAACTACTTTTTCTGTAGCTTCCTCAGTAAGACCTAATCTTGGCATAGTAGTTCCTGGAAGTAAAACCTGAGGATTGTTTATAAATGTTATTAGATATTCCTTTTCTTTAGCTCTACCCATTAAGGATAAATCTGGTGGTATTTTACCAAGATATGTTTTTAGGTGTTCTTTGCTGGTTATTGCCTGAATTTTTTGGTATTTGACACTGTGGCATCTTGTACATGCATCCTGGAGAATTTCTTTTCCTGTTAACTCCTTTTTAGCTTTGCTTTTTAGGTAGGCTATGATATCTCCTATCTGGTCATTTGTTAAATATCCCATAGGTGGCATAGCAAATTTTGGATTTTTGGTTGCATTTTGAGGGTCTCTTATAAAGTTTGCTAAAAAATGAGGTTCAACAATGGCAGCTATGTTTGATAAATCAGGAGGGACTACATGAAAAGATAGTTCTGCAGTCTTTTTATCCATGCCAGCTTCTATTCCATCTGCTTTTAAACTGTGGCATGAAGCACAGTTAGCCTTAAATAGCTCTTTTCCTTTTACAGGGTCACCTGCTGGTTCAAATTTTGGTAAATCTAAATAGCTAAAATCTGGAGGAGGTATTGTCCCATGCATTACATGTTTTGCATAAGGCTCTATACCTATATATCCTATAAGAACAACTATTATTAACACTGCAAGTATTTTTAATTCTTTCATTTTTTATTGCCCCCGTTTTCTATCTGTTTTCTTTCAATTTTGGAGATTATTGGTAATGAAAAGAAGAATGCAAAGAAAATAATAGAACCTATAAGACCTAACCATGCATAAAGTCCTGTTGGCGGTAGTTTACCGAGTACTGTTAAAAACACAAAATCAAGTATAAAAATCCAAAAAGCAACCTGAAACATAGGTCTGTGTTTTCCACTTACTATTGGTGATTTATCCAGCCATGGTAAGAACATAGCTATAAACATGCTAAGAACAAAGGCAATAAGTCCTAAGTTTTGACTAAAGAAAAATCCTCTTAAAACTTCATAGTAGGCTAAAAAGTACCATTCTGGATATATGTGTGGTGGTGTTTGTAATTTATTTGCAGGAGTAAAGTTAATTGGGTCCATGGCAAATTCATAATGAAAGAATACAAGAAAGAAGAAAAATGTTAAAAATACTGCCATTACAAAATATTCTTTTGCCATAAAAACAGGCCAGAACGGAATACCTTTTTTCTTTTTTTCTTCTTTTGGTATAGGTACACCATCTTCATTATTACTCCCAACAATTCTTACAGCATAAAGGTGAATAGCTGTGAAAATAATAAGTAAAAGAGGTAAGAAAACTACATGAAGTGCAAAGAATCTTGTCAAGGTAGGGTCTTCAACTATGAAGTGTCCTCTAATCCATATAACAAGGTCAGGACCAATAAAAGGTATTTTTTCAAATAGTGTTGTTATAGTTTGTGCCGCCCAGTAAGACATCTGGCCCCATGGAAGAAGATATCCAGTGAATGCTGTAGCTGACATAAGGATAAACAAAACATAACCTGTTATCCATACAATTTCTCTTGGTGGCTTGAAAGACCCATAATATATTCCTCTTGCCATATGGATATATAAAAGTAAGAATATAATACTTGCACCTACAGCATGCACATGGCGGAAAATCCATCCGTATGAAACATCCATCATTATAGTTTTATTTACACTATCAAAGGCAAGGTTAGCATCTGGTTTGTAATACATAAGGAGAAAAATTCCACTTATGATAAGTATCGTAAGAGTTAGAATTATTAATACACCAAAGCTCCATAAAAAATTTATGTTTTTTGGAACATAGTATTCTGTCATCATTACTTTGATTAATTGTCTTACAGCAAGTCTCTCATCTAACCAGTCTATAAGTTTCATATTTACCTCCTTATCCAGAAATCATTTTTCTGTATTCAGGTCCTTCTTCACCAAGGACTATAATAGTTCCTTCAAGTTTAAATGGTGGTATATCAAGAGGTCTAGGAGGTGGACCAAAAATATTAACTCCACAGGCGTTGTATTCTCCTCCATGACATGGGCAGTGCCATATTTTTTTATCTGGTTCCCAATTAGGAATACATCCTAAATGGGTACATACACCAATAACTACAGTATATTCTCCAGCTACGGTTCTTTCAGGGCATTTAGTCATATCTTTTGTTTTGTGAAGTATAAAAACAGGTTTTCCTCTCCATGAAATAACTTTTAGTTCTCCGGGTTTTACTTTAGATAAGTCAAACTTTACAGTTGCCTGTGCCATAACTTCTGGTAAAGGTTCCCATGTTTTATACATTGCATAAAGAGCATAACCTACACCTACTGTAGCCCACGCACCCATTGCATATAGTAAAAAATCTCTGCGGGAAATATTCTCTTCATTTTTTTCTAATTTTTCTTCATTACTCATTAGAGCCTCCAAATAGAAATATGATTTTTATTAAAATTCATAAAAATGATAACAAATAACTCTTTATTTTTCACCGTTAGTGGATACTACTTATATTTAATCTTTAAATAAATGTATTTTTTTATAATTCTTGATAAAATCTAAAATAGATATGAAGAAAAAAATAATTGTAAAAAATCTTACTAAGAAGTTCGGCAATAAGTTAGTTTTAGACAATATATCATTTGATGTTTATGAAAATGAAGTTTTTGTAATAATGGGGGGAAGTGGAAGCGGTAAAAGTACAACTATAAAACATATAATTGGTTTATTAAAACCAACTTCTGGTCAAATAATTATAGATGGAGTTGATATTACAAAACTTAAAAAACACGAGCTTATAGAGTTTAGAAAAAAGATGGGATATCTCTTTCAAGAAGGTGCTTTGTTTGATAGTTTGAAAGTATGGGAAAATGTAGGTTTTTATTATTTAGAAAACACAAAAATGTCTAAGAAAGAAATATATAAACTTGCAAAGAAAAAGTTAGCTTTAGTTGGTTTAGAAGGAATAGAAGATATGTATCCATCAGAGCTTTCAGGTGGAATGAAAAAAAGAGTTTCTCTTGCAAGGGCTATAGCTACTAATCCTCAAATAATTTTATATGATGAACCTGGTTCAGGTTTAGACCCTGTTACAGCAGCTGTTATTGATGAGCTTATACTTGCATTAAAGAAACATCTTAGAGTTACATCAATAGTCGTTACTCATGATTTACAAAGTGCTTTTTATATTGCAGATAGAATAGCTATGATACATAAAGGAAAAATTCATGCTATAGGAACTCCTGAAGAGATAAAGAAAAATCCAGACCCTATAGTTCAGCAATTTATAAATAGAAAGCCTATAGGTCCAATTACTGGGAATACTATAAAGTTTATTGACGATTATATATCTAATACCGATATTTAATATTGAAATCAAATAAATATTAGCGGGGGTGAAAGTTTGATGAGAAAAAAAAGACTTATAGCATCACTACTAACTGTACCTGCCTTGATTATGATGGTTTCCTGTAGTGGCGGAGGTGGTGGAAATGATAATGACAACATTAATGCCAATGCAAACGGTAACATGAACGGTGATATGAATGGTAATGGTAATGCCAATGCAAATGGTAATATGAACGGTAATATGAATGGCGGAGGTGGTGGAAGTGGTGGTCAATCACAAGCAGATACATATCTATTTTATTCTGGTTCATTATATTATGTTGACCCTACAAATCCTTCTTCTCCTACTAAACTTGAAAATCAAGATATAAAGGACTATTTCTTGCCATTAACTGTTACAGGTTATGATGCAAATACAAACCATTATCAAGGTCTTCATAAGAAATATATTGTTTATATAGTTAATGGAAAGATTTACAAAGCAAATGCAGAGCTTTCATCTGGAACACCTACTCCACAACAGGTATCAAATATAACAGATGCATGTGAGTTTGAGGAAAATTTTGATGAACCTTTAAGTCCTGATGATACTTATGCTTTAGTAAGAACAGCAGGTAATGATGCCAGTTGTAATACTACAGATGATAAATATTATCTTATAAAGCTTTCTTTATCATCATCTGACGCTCCTACATCTTTAGGAAATAAAATGGTTATAGATGCTTATTCATCTCAAGAGACAAAAACGGTTGAAGGATTTCTAGTGCAAGAGGGAAATAAACTTTATGAATGTAATACAACTCTTTCCACCTGTAATCAGTTAAAAGATGGTGTAAGTGATATAGAAGTTATAGGAGCTTATGATGTAAATGACCCAAAATATCTAATAAATATAGATGGAAACCTTTATACCTTTGATGGTGCCAGCAAACAACTTTCATCAGCGCCAGTAGTTTCTGGTTTTGGAGACCCTGTTGAATATATTATGGATAATAATGCTATTTATGTATGGTATAAACAAAATTCTAGTGGTGGTGTTACGGATATAATAGAAAAGATATCATTTAATACATGGAATAAAACTACATTATATAACGTTACAAGACCAAATCTATCTTTAGAAGGCCGGCCTTTAGGAGTTCAGAGTTTAGTTCTAGCTAAAGACTATATTGTGTTTGGGGATGTTTATCTTGATGACAGTAATAATCCAAAAATAGCTATTAAAGCTATTTCAAAAGATGATGATAATGTTTTTGATGTAGAAACTATTAATCCAGATGAAAATCCACAATTTATAGCTGTGTATGATAACAGAATTTTCTATAATAGATTAGCTAATTCAGGGTTTAAATACTGCTATCTTGATATAAGTAGTAGCTCAACTTCTTCAAACTGTGATGGTAATGGATATATAGCAGGTGAAACTATTGGACAGAATGGCTATTTCACTCCTTCTGATTTTGTAACCCCAGAGAAACTAATAATAGTCGAGAACTGTTCTATGGATAGTTCTAATAGCTATTGTTTTGGTGGTGATGTATATATTGCTAACCCTTCAGATATGAGTAAAAATCAGATAGGTTCTTTACCTACTGATATTAAGTCATTTTTTGCTTTTGGTATAGGTAGATACTTATTAGGTCAGGGAAATACTAATATTTCTGACCCTAAATATGATATATTCTTTATAAGTGTTCCTGATAGTTCATTAACGAGAATTACAAATACACCATCTATAAATGAACAGGTTTTATTCTAACTTTAAGGGGTGAAAATCACCCCTTTTTTTAAAATTCAAAGTCTAATTCGTTAAATATTTTATAAATATTTCTATTATGAAACTCTCTGTACATTGGATAAATTTTGTATTTTGTATTTTGGAGCTTTTGTTTTATCTCGTCATAAAATAGACCTTCATCTTTAAGTTTTGAAATTTCTCTTCTTAAGAAAGATATATATTCATATGTAAAATCTATAGCTTTTTTATCTAAAGGATAATTATGTCCAGCAAAAATCTTTTTTATGTCCATTTTCTTTAATTTTTCTAAAACTTCTAACCAGCCTTTACTACTTGCGTTTGTATCACCTACAAAAGGTATTCTTTTGTAGAATACAAGGTCTCCTACAAATACAAACTTTTTATCAGGTAGGTAAACAATTATATCTGTATTTGTGTGTGCTGGTGTCATAGATACAATGTTTAATTTTTTTCCTCCAATAGAAATAGTTTTGTTTTGGTTTACAACAATATCTGGTGGTGTTAATTTTACATTTTTAAATATTTCACCAAAGGTTTTTTTAAAACTTTCTAAAAATTCAAATGCCATTCCTGATTTATAAAAATCCCTTAAGTTTTTGTGGGCAATAATTTTAGCACCATCTTTTTTAAATTCAGATGCTCCATACCAGTGGTCTAAATGATAATGGGTGATAATAACATATTTGATTGGTAAGTTTTTTTCATTTTTTAGAAGATTTATAAATTTTCTAGCAAGTTCTGGTGTAGATAATGAATCAATAACCACCCATCCTTCTTTGGTTAAGATACCATAAGCATTTGATATAAATCCCTGGT
>Ga0256841_1001917_pt1 | contig 17163 bp, 19 predicted proteins | sample 356308metaG_FD_185971 | JGI IMG/M metagenome (GOLD analysis project Ga0256841, IMG submission 185971) | Hydrothermal vent microbial communities from Mid Atlantic Ridge, Atlantic Ocean - 356-308 | ecosystem: Environmental > Aquatic > Marine > Hydrothermal vents | place: Atlantic Ocean: Mid... | reverse complement strand
CGACCAATCTGGGCGCCGGTATGCGGGCCAGCCTGCATATGAAACTGCCCAGGCTGACCAAAGGCGGCACCGACCTGTCGGCGGTCACCAATACGGCCAAAGGGCTGGGCCTTGCGGTGCGCGGGGCAGGCGGCGAGCATTCGGATGCAGGGTCTGACGGGTTGGTCGATATTTCGCCATCCGCACGGCTGGGCGTGAGCGAAATGCAGATCATGCAGCGGTTGTATGACGGGGTGGCGGCGCTGTGGGAGATGGAGAAGATTGGGTGAGACAAGTTTCTTTGAGCAGTCTGATCTCGCACAAAAAACCTTTTTGCTATATCCTGATATTTTGGAGTTATATAAATTCTATTAGGGGCAAATGAATGGCTAGAATTGTTGAGATACTTATCTACACTTTGAAACCGGAGACGGGCCTTGCATTTTACGAAATCATGGAAAATATCAGTGTGCCGCTTCATTCAAAAAACGATATTGATGTGATGTGGCATGGGCAGTCATTACATAGTTCTGATGGTTACTTCCTTATAAGGTCATTTCCTGACTTGGCGACGTTGCAAAGTGCGCAAAATGATTTTTATGGCAGTGTTGCGTGGCAAACTGGACCAAGGGATGCAATCATAGACATGATTGATCAGTCTCTTAAAGTGGTTGTTTCGATGGATGAAGACGCTATCGAAGCGATTAGAGAAAACGGTTATTCTGTCTCATGATATTTGCGACCTGCATGCGTTTCTTTTAGTGCGATGTCTCTATATATTCCATTTGCCACTCCGCCCCCGATTTTGCTACCCTGACCGTGCTCAAGTCGGCAGGCAGTGAGCGTAATCGGTGTGTGCCATATCAAATCTGTTCGTCAGAAAGGTATGACATGACACAAAGACCAAAACGCCGTGGCCGCAAATCTCCGCCACAAACCGTAAAGCCCGCCGACGCTTTTTCCATCGACCGTGTGTTCGCCGCCCGACCGGGGTTTGGCTTCTTGGATGCCGACCGGCTGGAATTCATGCAATCCCGCGCTTTCGCCCTGCTACAGGATTACGGCGTGATGGTGGTGCATCCCGCCGCCAAAGCCGCGTTTCTGAAGGCTGGCGCGAAAGAGGGGGCCGAGGCCGGACGCATCCGTCTGCCCCGCGCACTGGTTGAGGAGGCATTGGCAGTCACGCCGAAAACCGCACTGTTTGCAGGGCGCAAACCGGAATTCGACATGCAGGTGCCGCGCCTTGATGCGGGCTTTATCCTGCGCACCGGCACCGGCGGGCATGGTTATGTTGACCCGCGGGATGCCAGCTATCGCAACATGGATGTGCAGGCGGCGACCGAAATCGCAGCGGTGGCCAATGATCTGGACCAGATCGGCTTTGTCGCCCACCCGTTCGTGCATGGCGTGCCCGAGGTGACGGCAGATATCCACGCCTATGCGGCGATCACAGCAAACACCCATAAACACGTCTGGATGCAGCCCTATCAAAAGGAAAACATCGAATACCTGATGAAAATCGCGGCGATTTCGGCGGGCGGCGAAGATGTGCTGCGGGCGCGGCCCTCGACCAGTGTAATCACCTGTTCCTTTACCCCGCTGGAATTCAAATACATGGACACCGAGGTGATCATTCAGGCCGGACAATATGGCGTGCCGGTCCATGCGTGTTCCTTGCCCTCGGCCGGTGGAACCGCGCCTTTGTCGGTGCCGTCGCTGGCGTTGATGGCGGCGGCAGAGATTCTGGGGATGGTGACCATGGCGCATATCCTTGCGCCCGGAACGCCGGTAATCGCCACCCCGCTGATGTTCGCGCTGGACATGCGCACAGGTAGCGCGCTGCAATCCAGTGTCGAGGCGATGCAGGCGGCGAATATGGCGATCCAGTTGATGAAAAGCTTTGGCATGATGACGCATACTTACGGCTCGGGCTCTGACACGCCGGATGCCGATCATCAGTCGATGGCAGAGCGGGCGATGCTGATGCAGAACGTGGCGCTGGCAGGGGCCGATATTCTGGGCGGTGTGGGGCAGTTGGAATGTGCCACGGTGTTTTCGCCGGTGCAGGCGGTGCTGGACAATGAAATCGGTGCGATGGTGCGGCGGTTCCTGCGCACGCCAGCGATTGATGAAGCCAGCCTGAACTGGGCCGAAATGATGCAGGTTGCGGTTGGCGGGCATTTTCTGGACAGCGACCATACGGTTGCGGGGTGCCGTGATCAGTTCATCCCGTCGGTGTTCCAGCGCGACGGGCGCGATGATTACGAAAAGAACGACAGGCGCGGCGCGTTCGAGGTGGCACGGGATGCGGCGCTGGCCTCGATTGCGGCGGCGCCCGAGGGCGGGATGCTGGACGAGGACCAGACCCGCGAGATTGCAGAACTGGCGGCCAAGGCCGATGAGCATATCGTGCGGGTCTATTCGGGGCGGGTTGAAACGATCTAGGGGAGAAATTGGGCTTGAGTTTTGCCGCGTATTGGTCACAAGGTTTGACCAATACGCGCAGTTTCCGAGTCGTGAAAGGATACTCCATGACCGTGATCACCAACATCGAGGACCTGAAAAAAATCTATGAGCGTCGCGCGCCGAGGATGTTTTATGATTACGCCGAAAGCGGTGGTTGGAGCGAGCAGACTTTTCGCGAGAATGTCTCGGATTTCGAAAAGATCTACTTTCGTCAACGGGTTGCCGTGGATATGACCGGCCGCAGCACATCCACACAAATGATCGGGCAGGATGTCTCCATGCCCGTGGCGCTGGCCCCTGTCGGTCTCACCGGCATGCAATGCGCCGACGGCGAAATAAAAGCCGCCCGCGCCGCGGAAAAATTCGGCGTGCCCTTCACCCTTTCCACCATGTCGATCAACTCGATCGAGGATGTCGCCGAAAACACGGAAAAACCGTTCTGGTTTCAACTCTACGTCATGCGTGACGAAGATTATGTCGCCCGGCTGATCCAGCGCGCCAAGGATGCCGGTTGTTCAGCTCTGGTGCTGACGCTGGATCTGCAATTGCTGGCGCAACGGCACAAAGACCTGAAAAACGGCCTGACAGCCCCGCCCAAACTGACCATTCCAACCATGATCAATCTGGCCACCAAATGGCGTTGGGGGCTTGGGATGCTCGGGGCAAAACGGCGCAACTTTGGCAATATCGTGGGGCACGTCAAAGGTGTGACAGATGCCTCGTCGCTTTCCGACTGGACCGCCGAACAGTTCGATCCGCAGCTTGACTGGAACAAGGTGGCCAAGCTGAAGGAACAATGGGGCGGCAAGCTCATCCTCAAGGGTATCATGGATGTGGAAGACGCCAAAATGGCGCTGAAGGTCGGAGCGGATGCAATCATTGTCTCCAACCACGGCGGGCGGCAACTGGATGGCGCCCTGAGTTCCATCCGTGCGCTGGGGCCAATTCTGGACGCGGTCGGGGATCAGGTCGAGGTCCATCTTGATAGCGGAATCCGCAGCGGTCAGGATGTGCTGAAGGCCGTGGCCATGGGTGCGAAAGGCACCTATATCGGCCGCGCCTTTACCTATGGTCTGGGGGCAATGGGCGAAGAAGGTGTCACCAAAGCGCTTGAAATCATCCACAAGGAACTGGACAACACAATGGCGCTTTGCGGTCATCGCGACATCAACAAGGTCGGGCGCGATATATTGCTTGTTCCCAAAGGCTTCTCGGGTGAATGGGCCTAGTGGTGCGCGTCACTCTGCCCCGCATTCAATTTGTCAACCCGTCTCTGCCAGGAACCCCAATGATCAGAAAAACCCTCCTCACCGCAGCAGCCCTGTTGTTGTCTGCCATACCGGCGATGGCCGAACCCTTTACATTCATTGCGCTTGGCGACATGCCCTATGGCCCGGCAAGTGTATCCTTTCCGCTTTATGAAAGCCTGATCAAGGAGGTCAACAGCCGCAATCCGGCCTTCACCATCCATATCGGAGATACCAAATCCGGTGCCGTCTCCTGCAGTAACGAAAACCTCGACAGACAACTTCAGTTTCTCAACAGCTTCTCGCCGGCGCTGATTTACACGCCCGGTGATAACGAATGGGCTGACTGCCATGCATTCCTTGCCGGTCGCTATGATCCGCTTGAGCGGCTGGACTATATCCGCTCCACCTATTTCAAGGATCCAACCACAAGCTTTGGCACCAACCCGATTGCACTTGAGAGCCAGGCGCAGGTCATGGCAAAACAGTTCCCGAAATACGTCGAAAATACCCGTTTCACGCGGGACGGCATTGTCTTTGTCCAGGCGCATGTGATCGGCTCCAACAACAATTTTGAGCCGCGAAACCTGGAAACTGTTTCAGAGTTTTTCGAAAGGGACAGGGCCAATATTGCCTGGCTCAACGACAGTTTCAATCTGGCGATGCGCACGGATGCGCCGGCGATTGTCATCTCCATTCAGGCAGACATGTTTGCCAAAGATTTTGATCTGCCCTCCAATCAGGAGGGCTTCGAGCGCCAGTCCGGTTATGCCAATTTCGGCAATACCCTGAGGGTCAGGGCCAAGAAATTCGGCAAGCCCGTTTTGCTGATCTATGGGGACAGCCACACCTTTCACGTGTTCCGCCCCTTCCGCCGGTCTGCGCCAAATGTCATGGCCCTGCAGGTTTTTGGCGAGCGCGACATGCATGCGGTCGCTGTCCGGGCAGACCCGGCAGATCGCGCCGTTTTCGGCTATACTCCGGTCTTGAACCCGGCGCTTGAATAGGGCGCGTATCTGTCAGCGATTTGCCGTTTTTCGCCCCCCGATCATGCCTTTTTCAGTGGTGTTTTTTCAAACCCGGCTTTTTCCCTTCCCATCGCCGATGATTCCGTTTATATGCGCGGCTTCACGCGGGCTTACACCCTTGGAGGATCCCGCATAACCCAGGAGAATTACAATGGCTGGCAAGATTCCAGATCTTATTGCCACGGCACGCGCGGGGACAGGCAAGGGGGCCGCCCGCAAAGCACGCCGTGAGGGCATGGTGCCCGGAGTTGTCTATGGCGGGAGCGCAGATCCCCTGCCGATCAACATTCCTTTCAACATCCTGATCAAGATGCTGCGCGCAGGCGGCTTCTTGTCGACCCTGTTCAATCTGAAGGTTGACGGTCATGATGACGTGCGTGTCATCTGCCGCGACGTACAGCGCGATGTTGTCAAGGATTTGCCGACACATGTGGATTTTCTGCGCCTGCACCGTGACAGCCGGATTGATCTGGCCATCCATGTCGAGTTTATCAACGAGGAAGAATGCGTCGGCCTGAAAAAAGGTGGCGTGCTGACCGTTGTCCGCCCCGAGGTGGAACTGAACGTGATGGCGGGCGATATTCCGGATCATATCACGGTCGATCTGGCCGGTCTGGATCTGGGGGATACGATCACCATTTCCAGCATCACCCTGCCCGAAGGTGTGACACCGACAATCACCGACCGCGATTTCGTGATTGCCAACGTGCAGGCACCGACAATCTCGCTGGCTGACGAGGCAGAAGACGCCGCCGCCGCCGAGGCCGAAGCCGCTGAAGGCGAAGAAGCTGCAGAAGGTGAAGAGGCCACCACCGAGGAAGGCGGCAAAGAGTAAACTCTCTGCCGGAATTCAGATGAAACAACACGGGGCCATCGGCCCCGTGTTTGCGTTTCCGCCCCCTGCCCCTTAAAATCCGCCTACAGGAAAGGACGACGCAGATGCAGCTATTTGTTGGCTTGGGCAACCCCGGCGCAAAATACGCCCGGAACCGGCATAATATCGGTTACATGGCGGTTGACCGGATTGCGGCCGATCACGGTTTTTCCCCTTGGCGCGGCAAATTTCAGGGCAGCATCAGCGAAGGACGCCTGGGCCAGGAAAAGGTTATCCTGCTCAAGCCAGAGACTTTCATGAATCTTTCCGGCCAATCCGTGGGTGAGGCCATGCGCTTTTACAAACTGGCCCCCGCCGAGATCACCGTTTTTCATGACGAACTGGATCTTGCCCCCGGCAAGTGCCGGGTGAAAAAGGGCGGCGGACATGCGGGCCACAACGGGTTGCGATCGATCCATCAGCACATCGGGGCAGATTACCAGCGCGTGCGCATTGGCATTGGCCACCCCGGCCACAAGGACCGGGTTGCGCATTACGTGCTGCACGATTTTGCCAGGGCAGATCAGGATTGGCTTGATGATTTGTTGCGGGGCATCAGCGAGGGTGCTGTCGATCTGGCCAAGGGCGACAGCGGGCGTTTCATGAATGCCGTTGCCCGGTGCATAGCCCCCAATCATCCGCCCACAGAAAAACCTGCACCAGCTTCGGATACGGCCGCAAAATCCCCACCTGCCGCGCCGGATGCCGGAACGCAGGGCGAAGACCCGCGCACGCCCCTGCAACGTCTGGCCGACAGGTTCCGATGAATTTTGGCCACGCCGCGCTTGTTCAGGCCACTGCCTGTGCCGGGCTCGGTTCACCTTTCATGGCGCGGTTATGCAGCCTGTTTGCCCAACGCCTGCGGCCCACCTTTCGGGTGGCAGATCGTGTGCTCAACTGGCCGGGAGATTGCTCAAACCAGGGTGACGCCGTACCGCTGCGTCTGGCTGCTGCGCTGCACGCGCTGGTGTTGCAGGCCAAATGCCCGGCCCTTTGCGCGGCCTACCCGCCAAACACCGCCGACGATCAGACACTTTGGTCTGCGGTCGAAACCGCCTTTTCGCAGCATTCCAGCTTTATTCTGGATTGGCTGGAGTCCCCGCCCCAGACAAACGAGGTCCGGCGCGCTGCGGGCCTGATCCCGGCCTTTTCCACCCTTGCGCAAGAATTCGGCCTGCCGCTCATCACCTCTGAACTGGGAGGCAGCGCCGGGCTGAATTCAAACTGGCCGGCATACGGTCTGCAACTGCCCGGCGGCCGTCTCGGCCCCGAAACCCCGGAATTGATGCTTTCACCAGACTGGAGCGGCCCGTTGCCGCCGCTTTGCCGGCCCGGGGTGAAAGACCGCGCCGCCTGCGATCTGAACCCGTTGTCACCGGCATCAGGCCCAGACCGCCTGCGGCTGATGGCTTACGCCTGGCCGGATCAGCCCGAGCGGCTGAAGCGGATGCATGTTGCGCTTGATATGGCCGCAATCAGCGGCATCACAGTCGAAAAGGCGGATGCGGCGCTGTGGTTGAAACGCCGGCTTGCGCCCACCGTCCAAGGGGCCATACATGTGGTGTTTCACACCATCGTCTGGCAGTATTTCCCGCACAAGACCGCAAAAACCTGCCTGAAACTCTTGCAAACGGCCGCAAACCGGGCAACCCCGTCTGCGCCGCTTGCCTGGTTGCGGGTCGAAACCGACGGAAAGCCGGATGGCGCACCAATCCTGCTGACGATCTGGCCCGGCAATCAGACACGCAGCCTCGGGCGGATGGATTTTCATGGCCGCTGGGTCCAATGGGCTGGTTAACCCGCTTTATTCACGCGAAGCTCTGAAAACAACTGGTCATCCATCAGATCGTCAATGAACAGGCTCAGCAATTGCGGTCGACCGCTGACACCGGCCTTGCGGTATATTGCGTTCGTCTGTGCCTTGACGGTGCCTTCGCTCGTGTCCCGCAGGGCCGCGATTTCCGCGGTGGAAAGCCCTTTTATTGCAAACAGGGCAACATCCCTTTCGGCCTCTGTCAGCCCCCAGCTTTCAAACCGTTCTGTCATATGCTCCATAAACGCACCCGAGGCGGCACGCAGCCGTTTTTCGGCATTTTTTGACCGGCGCAGGCTGCTGTAAATCGCAACCGCCCCCAGGACAACACCCAGGATCAGGCCGATTGCCGCGCCAAGCTCAAGGTACTCGCGCACTTGCCAGCTTATGGGGCGGCTGCGCAGCCCCAAAACCGTCATGGCAATGTCCGATACGAAAAACAGAGTGCATAAAACCTGCACGACGAGGATGGCAATCAAAACCAGACGCTGGGTCATGTAAGCTCCTAAAAAACGGGTCAGAAACCGGTTACTCAGTGGTCGTCGCCACCATCTCCGTCATCGCCACCACCGCCGTCGCCGCCACTGTCGCCGTCGCCACCATCTCCGTCGCCCCCACTGTCGCCCCCACTGTCGCCGCTGTCACCACCTCCATCACCACCTCCATCACCACTGCCGTCGCCGCCGCTATCGCCGCTGTCACCGCCTCCATCACCACTGCCGCCGCCGCTATCGCCGCCGCCACCATCTCCGCCGCTACCATCATCGTGCCCGTCGTCTCCTCCTTCACCACCGTTGCCAGAACCAGAGCCCGAGCCTGAGTTCCCACCAGACCCGTTTGTAGTGAGTATCTGCCCGGTTGTTTCTTCTCCTGTCAGAAGATTTTCCCAATAGTCGCGCAAAATCTCTCCGGTACGTGGGTTTACAATGATCTCGCGGCGCAGCTTTTGGCTTTCAGCTGTTATGCGCGTGCGCCCCAGAAAGGTACGTGAGATATGAATATTTCCAAATCCCTGCGCCTTTAGCTGCGCAACGATGGAATCTGAAACCGATGCCAACACAGGCAGGGCCGACAGGCAGGTTGCCGCAACCAAAGTTGTGAAAAATACACGCCGTTTCATATCAAATCTCCCAGCCTGGCATACCGACCAGTATCCTGGCCTAAACAGTTCAGAACAAGCCCGGATTACCGGGCCTGCTCTTTGGAGGGTAATTGGGGTCAGTTCAGACTAGTGATCGTCATCACTCCCACCGTCATCACTGCCACCATCATGGCCGCCGTCGGAACCGCCATCATCGCTGCCGCCATCGTGGCCACTGCCGGAACCGCTGTCATCGCTGCCGCCATCATGGCCACTGCCGGAACCGCTGTCATCGCTGCCGCCATCATGGCCACTGCCAGAACCGCTGTCATCGCTGCCGCCATCATGGCCACTGCCGGAACCGCTGTCATCGCTGCCGCCATCATGGCCGCTGTCGGAACCGCTGTCATCACTGCCGCCATCGTGGCCACTGCCGGAACCGCTGTCATCACTGCCGCTCATGCCACCGGAACCATCGTCAGCACCAGCCATGCCGATTTCACGCTTCAGCACTTCACCTGTGTCGCGGTTGTAAACCACCTCCAGCTTTTCGCCGTCGCGCAGGGCTTCAACCTTGATCCGGGTTGCCCCGGTTTTTACATGAATACGCGTGTAGCCCTGATCCTTCAGATCCTGTACAATGGAATCTGTTGTCGTCTGAGCCGAGGCAATAGAAGCACCGAGGGCGATAGCCGCTGTTGTCATCAGTATCTTATACATGTTTTGTCCTTTTCTGTCCTGCCCACAACCGGGCCTGTAAGAACAAAAAAGCCCATCGGACCAGACCAGGCCATTCATCATAGGTTTATTTCCGAGCAATTAAACCTCATGACTAGCGCCATAAACCAGAGTTTATGCCCTAAAACTGCGTCTCCCATGCGCGCTCCACTTGCAGCCCGCCATGGACAACGCGCTTGATCTGCCAAATCCTCCATGTAAGCTTTCAAGGCGATACTCAAGGCCAAATTCCCAGAAAGGGAAACAAGATGCCAATGATCAATGTGAACGGAATCCGCCTGTATCATACGGATTCAGGCGGGGAAAAACCGGCTGTCGTCTTTTCCCACGGGCTTTTGTTTGGCTCCGGCGTCTGGGCAAACCAGGTTGAATTTTTCAAGGACAATTACCGCGTCATTACCTATGACCATCGCGGACAAGGCCAAAGCGAAGTCCCTGCAAGCGGCTATGACATGGACAGCGTAACAGCCGATGCCGCGGCATTGATCCGGGCCCTTGGCGTTGAAGGCTGCCACTTTGTCGGCCTGTCCATGGGTGGGTTTGTGGCACTGCGGCTGGCCCTGAATTACCCGGAGCTGGTTTCGACGATTTCGGTTCTGGACAGCAGCGCCGAACCTGAGCCACCGGAGAACCATGGCAAATACAAGTTTCTGAACTTCATGCAGAAATGGTTCGGCAAAAAGATTGTCATGGGCTCGGTCATGCCGATCATGTTCGGGCAGACATTCCTGAATGACCCCGCCCGCCACGACGAGGTGAAATACTGGCGCCGCTTCCTCGAAACGACGGGCGGGCGCAAAGGGGCCAGCCGGGCCGTGATGGGCGTGATCGAGCGCACCGGCGTCAGCGACCGTATCGCCGGGATCAAAACCCCGACCCTGATTGCCGTCGGGGCAGAAGATATAGCAACAGTGCCGGAAAAATCCGAACGGATGCACGCGGCCATTCCGGGATCTGAATTTGTGCTGATCCCCAAGGCGGGCCATCAGTCAAACGTCGATGCGCCCGATGCGGTGAACGCCGCACTTTCGGATTTTCTGGCCAGACACAGTAAAAGTTAAGCGCCCGTCCCCATGTCAAAGCCCAGTGCCTTGGCCACGGTGAAGATATCCTTGTCGCCGCGCCCGCACATGTTCATGCAGATCAGATGCTCCTTTGGCAATTCCGGGGCAATCTTCATGACATGGGCCAATGCGTGGCAAGGTTCCAGCGCCGGGATGATCCCTTCCAGTTCACAACTCAGTTGAAAGGCTTCCAACGCTTCCCTGTCGGTGATCGCCACATATTCGGCCCGCCCGGTTTCATGCAGCCAGCTGTGTTCGGGGCCGATGCCGGGATAATCAAGACCGGCCGAGATTGAAAAACCTTCCAATATCTGACCATCGTCATCCTGCAACAGATAGGTCCGGTTGCCGTGCAGCACACCGGGGCGCCCGCCGGTCAGGCTGGCGCAATGCTGCATCTTTTCGTCCACCCCCTTGCCACCGGCCTCAACCCCGATGATGCGCACCGTTTCATCGTCCAGGAACGGAAAGAACAGCCCCATGGCATTCGACCCGCCACCAATCGCGGCGATCAGCGTATCCGGCAGCCGGCCTTCGGCCTCCTGCATCTGTTGTTTGGCCTCCTTGCCGATGATCGACTGAAAGTCGCGCACCATGGCCGGGTACGGGTGCGGCCCTGCCACCGTTCCAATGCAGTAAAACGTGTCGCGCACATTGGTCACCCAGTCGCGCAGCGCATCGTTCATCGCATCCTTCAGCGTGCCGCGCCCCGAGGTGACGGGGATCACCTCGGCCCCCAGCAGCCGCATGCGAAATACGTTCGGTGATTGCCGTTCCACATCATGCGCGCCCATATAGACAATGCACTTCAGTCCGAATTTTGCGCAAACCGTCGCCGTGGCCACACCATGCTGGCCGGCCCCGGTTTCGGCAATGATGCGGGTCTTGCCCATGCGGCGTGCCAGCAGGATCTGGCCCAGAACGTTGTTGATCTTGTGGGCACCGGTGTGGTTGAGCTCATCGCGCTTGAGATAAATTTTCGCGCCCCCCAGATGCTCTGTCAGCCGTTCGGCGTAATACAGCGGTGAAGGACGGCCCACGTAATGCTTCCAGAGATCATCCATCTCGGCCCAGAAACGCTTGTCGGTTTTGGCCCGCTCGTATTCCTCTTCCAGCGAAAGGATCAGCGGCATCAGGGTTTCACTGACAAACCGGCCGCCGAAAATGCCAAAGCGGCCCTTTTCATCGGGGCCATTCATGAAACTGTTGAAAAGGTCATTCATGGTCATTCTCCTGTCGCTGCCGCAACAAAACGCGCGATCAGCTCTTCATCCTTCATGCCCGGCGCGGATTCAACCCCGCTCGCCACATCTACCTGCTGCGCCCCCGTCAGGCGGATCGCCTCAGCCACATTTTCCGGTGTCAGACCACCGGCCAGCATCCACGGCACCGGCCAGCGCCGCCCCGCGATCAACCGCCAGTCAAACGCCAGACCATTGCCGCCGGGCAGGTTCGCATCAGGCGGCGGTTTGGCATCCACCAGAACCTGATCGGCCACACGCATATAGCCGTCAAGCACTGCCAGGTCGGTCTCGGTCGCAATCCCCACGGCCTTCATTACCGGCAGGCCGTATCGCGCCTTGATCTCGGCAATACGTGCCGGGCTTTCGCCGCCGTGCAGTTGCAGCATGTCCAGCGGCACGGCCTGGGTGATCCTGTCCAGTGTGGCATCGTCCGCATCCACCGTCAGTGCCACCTTGGCCACGCCGACGGGCACCTCAATCGCCAGACGGGCGGCTTGCCCGACACTGACGCTGCGGGGCGACTTTTCAAAGAAATTGAACCCCAGATAACGGGCGCCGGCCCGCACGGCCGCATCCACATGGCGCAGGTCGCGCAAACCGCAGATTTTTACTCGGATGTCTCTTGTCATTGCGCAGGCTTAACGCGTTGCGCCACTTTCCTCAAGCAAGGCCAGCACATCGTCTTTCTGGTCGCTCGTGCCCTCCTTGAGCCGGCCAACTTCTCGTGTCAACCTGCCCAGTTCCCGCTTGGACTGCTTTGCTTCAGCGCGCACCCGGTGCGCCCGCATCCATTCCCAGAAAAATCCGACCAGCAGGCCAATGACGATGCCAAGGAAAATCACCAGAAACAGCGGTAACTGAAGCGTGTTGTTCAGCCCCGTCAGCCCGGCAAGCTGTTCGGGCAGCAGGTGAACCGAGACAATCTGCCGGTTTGCCAGCGCGATGGTGACCAGAACGATAGCCAGCAGCAAAAGAAAAGCATAGCGGATGTAACGCATACCAGCCCCTATTTTCCGTTCAGCCGATCACGCAGCAGTTTTCCCGTCTTGAAGAACGGCACATGTTTTTCCGCAACCTTGACAGATTCGCCGGTGCGTGGGTTTCGGCCCATCCGGGCATCGCGTTTTTTCACCGAAAAGGCACCAAACCCGCGTAACTCCACCCGGTCACCGCGTGACATCGCCTCAATTATTTCCTCAAATATGGTGTTAACGATCCGCTCAACATCGCGTTGATAAAGGTGCGGGTTTTCATCTGCAATTTTCTGAATCAATTCGGACCGGATCATTCGCCATATCCCCCATCTGCATAGTTTTGCGCTGGCAGTTGCACATAAATCTTCTGAGGGACTATAGGCCGAAATGTGCCGCGAAGGAATAACCTGCGCAACGTCAACATCAGGAAAATCACCGCTAATGCGCTGATTTACGGCAATAATACGCGCATCTGCGACTTTTGGGGTATATGGTCGCAACGCATGTTGCAAAGGCCCGTGCAGGTTTTCTGCCGTTCTCCGGGATGATTCGCGACAAAAAAAGGCAGCCCCACTCTCGCGGGGCTGCCTGTTGCCGGTTGGAAAACCTGCGCTATTTTTCGTCCTCGTCGCCCTTCAGGGCTGCGCCCAGAATGTCGCCCAGAGACGCCCCTGAATCCGACGAGCCATATTGTGCCACGGCCTCTTTTTCCTCGGCAATTTCGCGCGCCTTGATGGACAGGCCCAAACGGCGGGTCTTTGCATCAACATTGGTGACACGGGCATCTACCTTGTCTCCAATCTGGAAACGCTCGGGGCGTTGTTCGCTGCGTGAACGCGACAGGTCGGAACGGCGGATAAAGGATTTCATGCCTTCGTATTCCACCTCGATGCCACCGTCTTCGATCGCGGTGACGGTCACGGTCACGACCGAGCCCCGCTTGACGCCGTCGACAACTTCGGCGAACGGGTCACCGCCAATGGCCTTGATCGACAGGCTGATGCGTTCCTTTTCAATGTCAACTTCCGTGACAACCGCCTTGACCACATCACCCTTGTGATAGTCGCCGATAACGTCTTCGCCACGGCCTTCCCATGTCAGATCCGACAGGTGAACCATGCCGTCGATTTCACCGTCCAGACCGACAAACAGACCGAATTCCGTGATGTTCTTCACTTCGCCTTCGATCTCTGTGCCAACCGGATGGGTTTCTGCGAACACTTCCCACGGATTGCGCATGGTCTGCTTCAGGCCCAGGCTGACACGCCGCTTTGCCGTGTCGATTTCCAGCACCATGACTTCGACTTCCTGGCTGGTGGAAACAATTTTGCCCGGATGGATGTTTTTCTTGGTCCAGGACATTTCCGAAACGTGCACCAGGCCTTCAACGCCCGGCTCCAGTTCAACAAATGCACCGTAGTCGGTGATATTGGTGACACGGCCCTTGTGGACACTTTCCAGCGGGTATTTTTCAACCACAGAGTTCCAGGGATCGTCCTGCAACTGTTTCATGCCCAGGCTGATGCGGTGGGTTTCCTTGTTGATCTTGATCACCTGCACCTTGACAGTTTCGCCGATCGACAGGATTTCGCTGGGGTGATTGACCCGGCGCCAGGCCATATCGGTGACGTGCAACAGCCCGTCAACACCGCCCAGATCAACAAACGCACCGTATTCGGTGATGTTCTTGACAACGCCGTCCACTGTTTCGCCTTCGGCCAGTTTGCCGATGACTTCGGCACGCTGTTCGGCGCGGCTTTCTTCCAGAATGGCGCGGCGTGACACCACGATATTGCCACGGCGGCGATCCATTTTCAGAATCTGGAATGGCTGTTTCAGCCCCATCAGCGGGCCGGCGTCGCGCACCGGGCGCACATCAACCTGGCTGCCCGGCAGGAACGCAACCGCGCCGCCCAGATCGACGGTAAAGCCGCCCTTGACCCGGCCAAAGATGGCGCCTTCGACCCGCTCTTCTTTTTCATAGGCTTTCTCAAGGCGGTCCCAAGCTTCTTCGCGGCGGGCCATTTCGCGGCTGATCACCGCCTCGCCCTTGGCGTTTTCGACCTGACGAAGGAACACTTCAACTTCGTCGCCGACCTTGATGTCGGGCTCTTCGCCCGGATTTGCGAATTCTTTCAGATCAACGCGGCCTTCCATTTTGTAGCCGACGTCGATAATGGCCTGTCCCGCTTCGATTGCGATGACTTTGCCTTTGACAACAGAGCCTTCCTTGGGTGTGTCAATTTCGAAGCTTTCTTCGAGGAGGGCTTCGAAATCCTCCATAGATGCTGTTTGAGCCATGTGGTCTCGGTTTCCTTTAGCAATGTTACTGGCCGTGCGGTTGGCTCCGCCGGTCTTTCAGGTTGACGTTGGTCGGGTCTGGTGCAGCAGTGCAAAACACATAACACAAAGGGCCGGCGGTTCACCCCGACCCTGCTCATATTATCCGTTCCGGCTCTGGCGGCCTCTTCGACGTGCGCTATATAGGGCGGAATGCCACACAGGGCAAGGGGTAAGAAGGCCACCTGCGGCACTTGCAAGAATTCTTGCTGAGTGGTCGACAGGTTCAAGTTTCAGATATCTGTTCCTGAAGAAGAGAATATGGAACAGAACAAACCACAGCCTGCTGTTATTCGGCACATTCAACGCCTGTGCTACACCCGACATCGTATCAACCCCGACGGCAGGGGGAACCACACCAGTCGATCCGGGCTTCACCCTCATGCCGGCCGGACAAAACCGGAATCTCCAGCGCCGAATTCACCTTGATCCCGCCGCGCTCAACCCCGCCGCCCGAAATTACGTCACCACCGTAAATATACTCTGAAATCACGCCGAAATCGGGCTGCTCCGGCGACTTGAAGATACAGTTGCTAGTCCCGCGCCTGCAAATCCGCCAGCATGCCTTCACGGCGCGCATCCTGCCCGTTCGCCGCCAGTTCCAGACCACCGGCATAGAGGATGTGCGGTTCGGTGAATATCATTTCAAAAAAGCGCAGTTCTGTAGTGTCTTGCGGGCTGATATAATGCCCGTCAGCCAGCCGCGATACCGGCACCAGAGCCTCTTTGTAACCAAAGAGAGCGACAGCGCGCCAATCACGCAACAGAATGCGTTGATTTGCCAGCATGGTGACGGGAGTTTCCGGGCGGCCGCGCCCCAACACATCGGGGCGGATACTATAGGCCATTCCGGGTGCGGTATGGACGCGCAGTTCCTGCAAGACCGCCATGCCGCAGTCACGGGTAATGATGCGGTCTCCGGGGGTCAGATGCTCAATCGGCAGGGTGCCGGCAAGGGTCAGAACCTCGGTTCCCATTCCAAGACCCGATTGCAGGCCTGTGGCCGCAACATCTGTGTCAGGATTGATCGGTATCATGGCCCGCCTCATTTCTCTGGCTATGAATATCGGGATCAAATGGGGCAGAAAAACGTCAGTTCCGGACAGATTTGGCGGCGCTTTTTTCGCTCGCATCCACCGGAAAGCTTTGCTATGCAGGCGCGAAATCCGGGGTGTCTGCACCCATCGGAGACCGGATGCGGGTGTGGCGGAATTGGTAGACGCACCAGATTTAGGTTCTGGCGCCGCAAGGCGTGGGGGTTCAAGTCCCTTCACCCGCACCATATTTGCCGTTAGGATGCTGGAAACAAACCCTGAAACCAAAGGGCAAGATATTGAAACCAAATACAATAATGGCCACGCTCGGGGTGCTGGCCTGTATGGCGGGCACGGCTTGGGCCAAGGCCGAGCTGCTGTTTGCCTCGGGGTTTGAAAAAGGCGTGCGGCTGGCGCCACGGGTTGAGGATTATCAGCCGCTGGTCGGGCGGGACGAACAGACCGGTTTCAGTTGGCCAATCAACATTCTGGGCGCGCGGGACAGCGGGCTGCACCTGATCGAAGATGATAACGGTCGCGCCATTGGCAACGAAATCCGGACGGTGCGCGACCATGATGGCCGACCGACGCGCGCGCTGTATTCGTGGCAGAAATATGCCCACGACGCCACCCAGAGCCCATATGAAATATTGGATATCACCAAGGGCCGGCGCGATCTGTATATCCGGTTCTGGATGAAAACCGACACCGCCAGCTTGCATCAGAAAGACAAATGGCGTGCAATTTTTGAATGGAAAACAAAAGGTTATGCGCAAAACCGCGGCTTTCGGCTGATTGCCTTTATTTACACGGATGTTCAGGGCCACCCCTATTGGCACTGGCAGGGCGACCGCAACCCGCAGGATGCTGCCTGGGAGATCGACAATTTTGATATTCCGGTGCCCGAGGGCAAATGGTTTCTGAACGAGTTTTACTGGCACTGGAGTGAGGGCCGCGACGGGCGGGCGCTGTGGCGGGTGAACGGCCGGACCGTGGGCGATCACCGCGGCCCCACCACCCGCAACCACCAACCGATCGATTTCATCATGCTGACCCAGATCTACGGCGACGCCAACCCCAAGTTCCAGTGGGTGGACGATATCGAAATCTGGAGCGACTGGCCCGGGGGGCGCTGAAAACCGGCATAAAACGCGGTATGGAAAGCGTATGGAAAGCGTATGGGTTTTGTGTGGGTGGAAAAAGCATGGAAAAGAAAGGTGAACGGGCAGGGATGAACAGTTCTTGCGTCAACCGCCCTCCGTATGCCACCGCCCGCGAGCG
>Ga0256841_1001916_pt1 | contig 17166 bp, 22 predicted proteins | sample 356308metaG_FD_185971 | JGI IMG/M metagenome (GOLD analysis project Ga0256841, IMG submission 185971) | Hydrothermal vent microbial communities from Mid Atlantic Ridge, Atlantic Ocean - 356-308 | ecosystem: Environmental > Aquatic > Marine > Hydrothermal vents | place: Atlantic Ocean: Mid... | reverse complement strand
CTGCTCAGACAGAAGCCGGAATCCATCAAGGCCGCCGAGAACAGCGACCGCATCATGATGGACGAAGCCCTGCGTCGCCTGCTGACCGGCGTGGACACCCAGCAGGGCAAGTACTCGGAGATCGCCGTCATGGGTCCCGGCGGCACCACCGTCGGCCGCCTGGTGGTGGACCCCTTCGCCGAAAAACTCTACTCCACCCGTGCAGAAGAGTACGCCGCCATCGAGGCGATGCAACACCAGGGGCTGAGCCTGGTCGCGGCAATCGAGCGACTGGTGGAAACCGGAGGAAGCCGCTGATGCCGCGCTGGACATACGGCCTGCTGTTCGGGCTTGCGGGTGGGCTGGTCGCTCTACTGGTGGAACGCATCGTCTTTCCACCGCTCACCGTCGCCCACGTGGACCTGGCCGGACTGGTCAACGAACACGTCCGCCACCCCGAGCTGATGAAGCTACCCGAAGCGGAACGCTCGATGGATGCAGTCCGCTTCGCCGCCCGCCTGGAAAAGGAGACTGCGAAGCTGGCCCGGGAATACCGTGTCGTCATTCTCGCCGCTCCAGCGATCGTCTCCGGCGCGCCCGACCTTACGGCGATCCTGCGCAAACGCATCGAGAAATACGCGCCATGACGACACAGACCCTGGCGATCGAATCCACGGACCCTTGCCTGAAGATCCATCGCTTCGCCCGATGGATGGGCCTCACCCTCGGCATCATCATATCGGCCTGGCTCATCTCCCTGATGCTCTCGCCTTGGTACCGACTCGGCATCAACGGTACCGACAGCCTGCCGGGTGTGCTGTACCTGGTGCTCAAGACTGAGGCCCCGACGACCCGCGGTGATCTGGTCGCGTTCTATCCGCCGGAGAACCGCTTCTACCCAAGGGAGATGTTCTTCATCAAGAAGGCGATAGGCATGGCCGGCGATGAAGTCACCCGCAAGGGACAGGATTTCTATATCAACGGCGAATACATCGCCACCGCCAAAACCCGTTCACGGTCCGGAATGCCCCTGCGGCCAGGGCCGGCCGGGGTGATTCCAAACGGATATTATTTCGTCTGGACACCCCATCCTGACAGTTACGACTCCCGCTATGAAGACATCGGCTGGATTTCCAAAGATCGCGTTATCGGTCGCGCTGTTCGCCTGTTCTAGCGTCCTGCTTGCGCAGGACCTCGGCGTCGTAGGACCCGTATACCCCATCGCCGAGCAGGACATGCTTCTGACAATCGAGCAACGCCTCCAAGCGCTGGAGGAAAGTGGCGAGCTAGCACGTTTCGAAGAAGATGCCAAGGCTCGCTACAGAGCCTATGTGGAGCGCCCGAAAGGCGTACACCTCCCACGCGCAAAGAAGAATCGGACCTACTATGTGGACCCCAGCCTCACTGTTCCCTACGACATCCGGGATCATGAAGGTCGTATCATCCACCCGGCCGGCACCACGGTGAATCCACTAGACTACATCACACTATCAAAGCAACTCCTGTTCTTCGACGGTGACGACCCAAAACAAGTTAAGTGGGCAAGATCGGTGATTGACAGAGACCCACTACGAGTGAAGCCGATTCTGACCAACGGACCAATAATGGCGCTCATGAAGGAATGGAAATTACGCTTGTATTTTGATCAACAGGGAAAGCTGACGGAACGATTTCGTATTCAGCGGCTGCCGGCTATAGTGAGTCAAGAGGGGAAGCGATTGAGAGTAGCGGAATGTAATCTCGATAATTCAGAACGATCAAGGGTCACTACCATCATCCTCCGATGATGCCCACCCCTGTCCATCATTCAGGCTCGTGTCATGCTGGAATCACGCATCTCATTCACAAGCTCATCTGTCGTTGGAAGAGACTTTCAGGTTACTCAGCGATACTAGCATGTTAGGATTGTATACTTGAATCGACAGGTTACGCTATTTTGATCATCGACGACTTTCCCAGTATCCAATGGACCAATATCGTCATTTGCGACCCTGTTCTGTGCGCAGTACGCCGCGCTCAATTGGATAACAGGGGCGTGACGCTCTGGTGCGCAACATTTGATGTGGCGGGAACTGGCGACCCATGTGACGGTGAGATTGTCAGCGCAACACGACTGGCACATGCGGGGAAAAAGCGCTTGGCTGAGTTCTTTGCCGGACGGCGGCTGGCGCGGGTCGCGCTCGCCCATGCAGGGCACACCGAAACTTGGCTAGCGCGAAGTTCAAGCGGTGCTCCGATTTGGCCAAGCGGATTTTCCGGTTCGCTAAGCCACAAGCGAAACGTAGTGACTGTCATGCTTGGGCCTTCCAGCCTTCGTTTAGGGGTGGATGTAGAAGAGCCGTTCACTGGCTTCTCGTTAGATGCAATTTCACGAAGGGCGTTATCCAAAACCGAACGGCAGTCGGCAGGCGACAGCCCATTCGGGCGAGCGCTCTGCACAACAATTCTCTTTTCAGCGAAAGAAGCACTGTATAAAGCTCTATCCCCTGAAGTACGTGTGCGGTTTGGCTTCGAAGCGGCAGAACTCAACGCTCCGCCGCAAAATGGACGACTCACACTGAAGCTAACACGAACCCTGACACCCGCGCTGCCCGCTGGCGCCAGTTTCGAACTTTGCTATTCGGGGCTAGACGGTCGGGTTCTGACTTGGCTATCCGCCCCCCGACCTCCGAAGCCACATCGTAGATCTAGTCGGTGATTGAGCCGCAATTTGAAGTACTGAAACAATTCCCTTCTCAGTCACAACAGGCTGCTCGGTGCGGCAACTTTCCTTCGAACAGCCATTCTGAAACCCGGACTTTCCATCTGTTTAAGAGTGGGGGCAAGGTGAAATTACGTTGATTATCTTGTCTCTTGCCTCTCCCGCAGCATTTTTAGAACATAAACGGTTAAGATAATCATGCCTTAGATGTGTCAACCGTAAGCGCGCGACGTGACAATTCCTCCATGGCGTCGCGCAAATGCGCTTTGATCTTACGCCCAAGGACGAAACCAAACAAAGGCGCAAGAAAGCCCTTCATTTCCACGCTGTGATGGATCATGGCACGACGGTCCGTGCTACCCATTTCATAATTGTGCGAAAAATCGAGTGTGGTTAGCGGCAACTTTGCACGATCGACGAAACACGAGTTGTGACATACCTCGATCAACGTAAAGTCGACAACAGGAGCACCGGCCGGCTTCATCTGGCCTTCGGTACCCTGTTGAAAATCGCCGTTCAAACGAACCCATTCCAGTTCGCTATCCCAAGCTGGCCAGTTAACAACGTCTTCCCACATGGCCCAGATTTGTTCGGCAGTAGCGTCTGTTTCGACACTTTCACTATAGCTCCATCTAAACATGTTCTTGACCTCCTAGTGTATATTCTGAAGCTTTTAGGTTGGTTTGTTTGAGCGACATGACAAACAGCTATGGGGTCTTGAATGCAGCTGGGGCAAGTTCTATCAAGATACGCCTAGATAACGGAGCGGCGATCAGCACAAGAATGCCAGCTGTGACGGGTAAATAGTCAAGACCATCCCAGGCCACCTGGCGCGTCGCAAGGTAAGACGCGCCCGAGATACCAATATTGAATGCTGTAACATTGAAGCTAGCGGCAATACGCGGACTGCTTTCGCCGCTTTCAGAAACGGCAGCAGTCTGGACCATTGGTGCAATTGAGAATGCGGCGATGCTCCAGGCAAACATGAAGATCTCTGCCGGCAAGCCCGGAGTCAAAAGCCCTAGGCCTGTAAGAGCTGCTACTTGAACCAACACCATTACTGCGAGCGCTGAACGCAAACCCAGCTTGTCTGGCAACATACCTCCAGTGATATTACCCACAAGTGAACCCAAACCGACCAAGCCTAACCCCAGACCGATCCTAGTCGTTGAGAAATCCGCGACTTCGGCCAACCAAGGCTCGGCATAAGAGAAAAAGAGGAATCCACCGCCGAAACCGAAAACGGTAACAGCATAAAGGCGTAGACGTTGTGGAGCGAGCTCAGCCAAGGGCCAGGCCGTAGACGCGGCATCCGGGGAGCCTCCCAAGGAGTCAGGCACAAGCCAGGCGATAAGTGCCGCCGCAACAGCAGAGAGTACCGAGATCAGTACGAACGCAACAGTCCATCCCCAGACTTCAGCCATCGCCATACCCGAGGGAACCCCCAGCACCATCGAAAGCGTCAGACCAGAGAACATCAGCGCAATCGTAAGTGGAGCTTTCTCGGTTGAAGCAAGACTCGGCACACTGGCACTGGCCACGCTGAAAAAAGTTCCATGGGCGATGCCAGCTAACGCGCGCATGACCAGCACCATTGCCAGGCTAGTGGAAAAGCCTGTTATAAGGCTGAACAGCGCAAAGAGCACCACCAGGGTGACACTAAGCCGTTTCGCAGAAATCTTACACGTCAAGATGGTGACAACCGGAGCACCGATACTGATTCCAAGTGCGTAGACTGAAACGAAGAACCCAGCGGCAGCGAGCGGAATCCCCATCGCGTTTGCCATCTTACCCAAAAGGCCGATGACGATAAACTCCGACAAGCCCACGGCAAAAGCCGCCAGTGTAAAAGCCAGGATCGGCTTGATTGCCAGAGAATCTTGGTTCTCGGACATTGAGTCAGTCCTTCTTTAAAAATGTGGAACAACAGAAATCGACAAGCCTTTCACACAGAACTTCAGCTAGTTCTATCTTGTGTACACGTCGGTAGCAAACGCAGAGACCACTTTCAGCTTCGTATTCCCACACGCCGGTCTGTACGAGTTCGCCTTTTCCATTCCGCGCACCGATAAAGACTTTGTCGCCCCGGATGCGCCGGGTAACGGTTACGCTGTCGAGGCCATCTAAGCCCGCAAGGTCTAATCTCACTGTAGTTGGCGACACTTGTTCCCAGCGAATGGCTTTGGACCAAGCTTTGACCAAGAACGGCCAGTCCAGCCGTTGAAAGAATTCGTCACGAGTGATCTGGTCGAAAACAACAACGATTACAGCAGGCTTGATCATACAGCGGCCCTTGAGTATTCGCGAAATAGAGCAGCGTCATGTGCACTGATCTCAAAGAAACCACGTCGAGCCAACATCCCCCAATGGGGGTTGCTGGTCAGCTCGAGCCCTTTAACATCCTTAATTGGCACGGCGCGGAAATCGGGATCAAAGGTCACGTCCTTTCGAAACGGGCAAAAGCCAGGCCCCTGCTCGATCTGATAGATTCGATCATCGTCGAAGGTTCCGCGAAAAGCGATTTGCTTTAACACCTCTCCTGCTCCCATCTCGGCACGCGGGCAATAGATGAAGAACTCATCCCCTGCCCGTGTGGGTTTAAGCGGGCGCTCTTTTCCATGGCAGACCTGCAGAAAACCCGATGCTGCGGCGATTTCCGCGTGCGAGCGCGAGATGACGGCTACCCAATGTCTCATGCTATCGCCTCTTGCTCGACGACATGAGCTAGATTGCCTACACTTTGGCGCACGTCATTCTGGAAGCGCTCCCACATATGCGCTGCAAAAAGCTCGGGGTCTGAGGGAAGTGCACAGACTGTATGAATCACTCGGGCCGGTGCGCTGTTGGATGCGGGCTTAAGCGTATGGCCGAAGGAGATTATGCCCGTAGCGCCAGTCGCAGTCGTGGTGAAATGGCAATCCTCAACCAGCGCCGTGACACTTACCAGGATCGGTGACGGCGAGGCCTTTGGTACTACACGAAAACGCTTTCCCAGCTCCAAACCGTCACTATGGGCTTCAGTACCGATCAGCGAAGCATCCCAGTCCTGCCATGTGGACAGCGCGGACCAGCGTGCCCAAACATTCGGCAGAGCGTCCTGCATTAGTAGCGCTGAAGCGCTGAAAACAAATGGTGTAATCTCAAGCTGTGACATGTTCATACATCCTTTGATGGGTAGCAATGGCCGATGGAATGGTGTCATCTGCATCGTCCGCAGAAATTAGGCTGATGGCCCCGAATGCACCCGCTTGCGCATCCACGACCATTTGCCCACCAATATGGTCGGGAATACATTCGAAAGTGCCAAGGATCAAGGAACCAACACGTTTGCCTTCAGCATCACGGGCAAAAAGGCCCTCAGCGGCGGCAGTCTGCAATTCGATGTCGCTTGAAGCAATCGTGATGGCCTCGCCGATATTGCCGTATTCTATCGTCAAGAAACCTTGTATTGTGGCTGGGAACCAAGCAATGGCCACATAATTATTCACCCCATCCAAGGTGACAGCTATATCGGGACACATGGCACTCGCGACATAATCCCAGTTGGCGTAACGATTGAAAATTGCGATAGGCGTGTTCCTTGGATCTGCGCCCATGCAACGCAGTTTCTCGTTGATGTCGAAATATGTGAAGAGTGCGACAGCAATCTGGGTAGCCGTCGAGAGTTTCTGTCGTTGGCGCCGAGGGATTAGCCGCTGAAACGCCGCACGCGTCAGAGACACTGGAGAATCCGAATTGCTTGACGCGATCACAACCGTACCTTCCTTAAGGACACAAGTATATGTCGTGCACATATCAGCCTTCCATGATCATGGCAGCATGGATACCACCAAACCCGCTAGCCGTTTTCAAAATCGTACTTCCGTCAAACGGCTCCGGATTGGCTCGCGGAGGTACGGCAGGATAAGCGTCTACGCTGAGGCCCATCGGTGTCGGTGGCACAACGCGCTCACGGAGAATTTTCCACGTGAGCGCTGTCTCGATCATATTGGCGCCTCCCAGTGCATGACCGTGATTGCCCTTGAAGGCCGTGATCGTCGGCAACGTCTCGCCAATGATATCTATCAGCGCGTTATACTCTGCCTCGTCGTTCTGTTGTGTGCCTGAAGCGTGTAGGTTCACATGATCAATTGCACTGGGCTCAAGTTGTGCATCCTTAAGCGCACGTTCGATGCTCACCTTGATCGATGTACCGTCAGTTGCGATGTCAGTCATGTGAAAGGCACTCGACACGCAGCCGTAACCACTAATTCGTGGGTCCGGGGCATTTTCTTCACGTTCAGTGGTGACGAAGATAGCCCCGCCACCGTCGGCGAAAAGAAAGCCGGAACGATTCATGCAGAATGGGCGCGATGGGCTGCAATCCAACTCTAGCTCGAAGGCGCAGGTCGCATTTATCTTATAGAACGCCTCGAAGGCAAGCGGAGTAAGGCCAAAATCAAGCGACATAATGATCGCCGTTTTAAAACCGAGTTTCGGCATCACTTGCTTGGCAACGCCAATAGCCTGGAGACCTGCTACGCAGCCGGTCGGCACGCAAATATAGCGCGTATCAGGACCCATGGCGGGAGTCTTCCGGAAAACCATCTCGCTTTGTGTAAAATCAAGCTTTTTAGCAGACACCGCATGCTCTGCATAGATATCGCTTTCGACTTCGCCGAGATTACCCACGGCCGTTGCGAAGAAGATCGCATCAACAGGCATTTCGATTCCAAGGTCTGCGATCAGCGTATGGATTGCTTCACCGAAGAGCGAGGCATATGATGTGATATCTGAGGCACTGCAGGGTTTCGATTCAGCGGCAAAAAACGCACGTTGCCCTGGCAAGCTTACTTTATCGAAACGAACTTCTCCAGCTAGCACGTTCTGCCATATCTCTTCCAGATTGCCCCCCAGCGGACTGATCGCCGCAGCATTTTTTATATACAAACAGGTCATTCCAAAATCCTTGCAACAGCGCGAGTCCAGGCGGCCCCGCAATGAAGTTTGATAGGAAGGGCAATAAACTCGACCAATCGGGCAGTTTCAAATGGCTTCAGATTGCAAAGCCGCTCGATCTGAAAATAGGGACGCCGTCGACCGAGAACGTGGGTTGGCCATAGCTGCGCCTTGTCCTTAGTCTCAACATAGGCTTGTGACATAACGGCAAAGGGCGGATCGAGACTAAATGCGTCGGTGCCGATCAGGCTATAGTCACGGTCAAGCGCAGCAGCCACATAGCGCACTGGCACGCCCTTAAAGTCAGTAAAATAACTCTTTTCTCCATAGCGTTCGTAGGCGCCAGTGATAAAAAAGACCGCATGCGCTTCACCCTGATAAGTATCTAGCCGGGCAATGTATGAATCCCAGTCAAGCGAAATTTCCGTGCCACCAAGAGCCGTATCGCAAAAAATAACGGCTTTACCCATAAAATCATCAATGCCAGATGCGACAATATCGAAACCCTCCGGGTGATAGTGCAACGGCGCGTCGATATGCGTGCCTTGGTGAGTCGAGAGCGTAACGATCTCGTTTGAAATGCCGTAACCATCAGGCCAATCCTCAGGCGTGATATCAAAACCGCTGCACAGGTGCGCGACACCGGCCTTGTGATCAAGTGTATCTACCTCAATAGCTACAGGCTCGCAATTACCTGGATAGAGCGGAGTAGAGATGCATATGAAATCTTTCATGCAAATAGCTCCATCGGAATGTGTGGGTCAATCTGTTGGCTCATGGGACGCTGCATAAACCTGTCTGACAGCCGGCCACTCCCTTTCATTTCCGAGATATGCGACAGCGCCTTCATCGTCCCATATTCAGTCAATGGGCATGATAGCGAGCGAGCATCACCGAGCGGTCTAACGTGAGAAAGCGCACATCTTGCGATCGTCCGGTAGGGAGTGGCCGTACCGACGAAGCCGATATCGGTTTCGGACACATCAATACCGAACCGGCGGGCAGACTCGACTATATCCGCATGGCTCACGTCTAACTCGGGCGAATAGGAGCAACCGAGCGACATCTTGGAAGAACCCACGGGCACTGTGAAAAATGTCATATTTTCTGCCGCATTATATTCATCTCCAGACCAATAATGCATCACATTGCTAGCAAGATGCTCAGGCCGCGTTGCAATCACATAGCTACAGCGAGTTACAGGGTCGGCGACCTTTTCTACAACATAGGATGGATCGTTAGACACGGCTTGCCACCCGCGGCAATCGAGGACTGTGCCAAAGCCTTCGATCTGGTCGATCGCAGTAACTTCATTCTCTACAACGTCCGAGATGTACGCCCTCTCGACCAGCCAACTCGCAAGTTTGCCTTTGTCGTAAATGAAATAGTCGGCATCACTACGCAAACTGCACCGGCGTGTTCGCTTGCCATCCACCCAGTGTACTTCGGTGACGTAGGAAGCGGTTGCGGTGACCACTTCTGCTTCGATAGAAGCCGGGATCCCTGCACAATCGAAGAACGCCCGACGCGGCACGATCTCAGGGATTGGGCTGGCCGTTACCTTGTGGGGGCGAAACAGCACAACATTGCACTGCGATGACAACATATACGCTGCCAAACCAGCTGTAACACCGCCACCTACGATCGCTAACTCAGGACGCATACGTCTTTCCCCAAAAGCTTTTCAAGATTTTCACGCAGCATACCAAACATCTTGCAGGCTACTGCCGGCGAGTATGCCTTTTCATCTAGCAGGATCTTCCGCTTCGCAAAAAGCACATTACCCTGATCTTCTTCCGTCCACCACAACGCTGAAAGCGCCTGGATGCCTGGAGGAGGGACGCGATGCACAACTTCAATTTCTTTATCGCGGCGAAACCTCTCAACCTCCACCCGATCTGGCGTCGAGCGCCCTGCATCAAAGACCAAACAAAAACTCTGGTAATCGGGAAGATCCGCATGACAAGTCACAGCCTTCACTCGGTCAAGCGAGGCTAGCCAGTGCTCAAGCGACCAGATCCGTTCCAATGGGTCTAACCCCGCCGAAACCCTGACCCGAGTAAGCAGGTTGAGGCAAAGCTCATCCATCTGCGCAACCGTTTCCATGCCGTGCCCAGGTTTTAAGTGCTGCATGGATATGCTTGCGGATGAGCTCCAGTGACCCATCAGCGTCTGCACCTTCCTCAAGCGAAAAGCCGTGATAGCTAATGAGTTCGGTCCTATCCGAACCAAGCACGCGGAACCGCCAGCCACCCTTGTGTACAGCAAATCCCTTAGGGGGTTTTGGCTGACTGAAATCTACGATCAAGCTATCGTAGTTAACATAGCGCCACGATTGGACATAATAGTTCCGTTTTGTACCAAGCTCCTCAATATGCATTTTGAAGCTTTGATGTTTTCCGTCATCGTAGTCGGTTTCAACCTTTGTGACGTGATCCAGAATCTCAGGCCAGACTCGATAGTTAGCGATATAACCAAACACCGTTTCCAGGCTTTGATTGATGACCGTAGCGCCTTGCAAGACAAACGGCACATCGGTCGGAAGCCAAGATGCACGGTTTATAGCCAGATAGCTAACGACATCCTGGACTGTTTCAAAGGCCCCTTCGTCTACCGGGTCACGTGATGAGGCCAGTGATTGCGCGATATCAACCAGGGACACCATCTCCTGACTATCAAGTCCCAAGTCATTTCGCAGAGTTTTCTCAAGATCAATATCCTCGCTCACGCTGTCTAAGACGCCGAGTTCGAAGAGGGCAGTCGTCACGTCGGATAGCGCCACTTGAGTATCGACTGTTTTCAACATTGTTCATGCTCTCTCTAGCCAAAAGGATTTATTAGAAGCACCGATGCCAATCATGTGATCGTTCATCGCCCATGAGGATTGCTGCTGCTTAAGCGCAACCGAGTTTTCCCACATACTGTCATCAAAAAACTCAAGCATGATGTTCTGAAGCCAATTCTTTCCTGACTCGGTAACCTTGATTGCGGTACTGGTGTCTACCATCAAGCCATCCGCAATCAGATTCTTGAAGATCTCACCAAAGTCGTCGAGCACCTCGCCGCCCCACTTTGCGCGGTAATGCACCTTGTCGATACGGTAATAGAGTAGGTTGAAAATAATGTATCGCTGTCGGCTCAAGAGTGGCGAGAGTTCTATACCTGCTGTAGTGAAAGTCGGATCGCCATTCTCGACTGCCGTGATATAACGCTCAACATCTTTCGATATTCCGGTGCGACGCTGATTGATAAAGCTGTAAGCTCCAGCGCCTACACCAAGCGCATCGACACATTCTGTCATGGTCCAGTGATTGTACTTAGACTCGTAGCCTGGTAGCGCGTAATGCTCCAACATATAGTTCACCATTCCTTGGTCAGCAGCGAACTGAGCAATTATGGTCTGCATCTGCTTGACTATTTCGCTTTCAGGATCAGCGACCGGGGGCACCGTACCGGCGGCGATCAGCTTTTCCTGCTGCGTGCCAGGCGTGACGCGATAGAGATAAGTAGTCAGGTGCTTAATGCCGAGATCGCCCAGAATTTCGAAGTCCTTCTCCCAATGCTCCAGATTATGGCCAGGCATGTTGTACATCATGTCGAGCTGGATATGCTCTACCCCCGCTTTCTGAAGCATTTGGATGGCATCAACAGTCTGAAGCGCCTTATGAGGCGAACCTACAGTGCGCAGGACTTCGGGTTGAAACGATTGGACACCGAGCGAGATGCGATTGATGATTGATTGAGCGATGTAAGCCGACTTCTCGAGCGTGATATCTTCAGCGTTCCCTTCCAAAGTAATCTCACAATCCTTTGCCAGCTTGAAATGATTTTTCAGCGTGCCAAGGATATTGTCGAGATGACGAATCTCTAGTAGTGATCCTGTACCTCCACCAATATACACCCCGCGAAGCGTGGCATTTCCCCAACGGTTTGTAGCCGCATGGTGTTTCAAGTCACGCACTAATGCATTAACATACCGATCCAGGAGCTTCGCCTTTTTCTCTGCATTCTTGGGAAGGAGGTCCACAAAATAGGGACATGCCTTACAGCGTACGCGACAGTAAGGAACAGACAAATACATCACAAAATCTGTACCGTTGGAGCCAAGATTCAGCGAGCGCTCGAGCTTAGCGTGCTCCTCTTTACTCAAGACGTCATACATATCTGGTGGATACAAAATGAACGGCATGTAGCAGCGATTCTTATACACTTACCTTCCTCCCTTACAGAGTGAATCAATAACAAAATGAATATATGAGACTTCCTAGGGAACCTTATGATTTATTGGCTAAACGGCATCCCGGCGAATTAATCAGTTCTTCCATAATATGCTTGTTCATCAATTTTTTCGAAGAACCCCCATTGATGAAACGACTCGATCTGGCCGATAAATTTATCAAGGAGATCGACCAATCGATCATCAACTTGCGAGGCAGAGCATCCGCCTACTTCTACGGCCACTTTTCTAACTACTCTAATTCGATGCGATCGAATGCAGCAACACAAGATTGACATGGCTCCTTGCAGGGTATATTCACGACATCTGTTCGCCGGCACCTATTTCAATCCAGCACGCAAAGATCGGATATCCATCAATCACTACAGGAGGACCAGCTCTATACGCATGGAAACCCGCTCTTCTCAGAAGCCTCTCTACTCCGATCGGTGATACTGTGATTAAGCGTTTTGCACCATAGGCAGCTGCACAGGCAATCGACTCTTTGAGGAGCTTAATGGCAATTGGTGATGAAAACTGCCCACCAACTGAGGTGGCCTCGCGGTTAAGATCTACAGCTGCAAATCGCGAGAGCTCCCACACGTCCGGAGAGCAAGGTATTGGCAACCCATTGAGCAGGTACGGAAATTTTTCTCCAAGCAGGTAGGGACGAGTAGTCGGAAGGAGTCGAGCGCAGCCGATGACACTACCCTCATCATCCTGAGCAACGACATACACTGTATCGGGCCGATCGAATTGATCCAGCTCTGCGCCATCTCGCGCTGGAAGCTGCCAACCAAGCCGCTCCACGAACACTTGGTAACGATAGCGAGAAATTTTTGAATACACCCTCTGTGGAAGCCCTTTTTGGGTGCCTGATGCTACGTCCATGTTTCACCCCGATAAAATACCGAAACTAACACGGGGTTATTTCAACGAAGTTCTCACGGTCGTGTAACTGTCAACCTTGTCAGGTTGTGTAGGCGTATCGTGTGCTGATAAAATTGGCAGTTTCGTCCTGCCAGTCAATAGAATCAACAATGGCTTCGAGTAACCTAGTACTGTCTATTGGTCCCAGATCTCGCTGCCCAGGATCTATGATCATGACGTTACTCCGAGGTGAGCCAACCCGTACGTAACAGGGCCGGCCATCCGAGACATCGAGTCCCCAATCCCACCCGATAGAGATTACAGGTATTGAACAGCTTACCCACTCGGTATAACCTGAGACCTCACAAACCTCGGTAACTAGCTGCAGTGATCCAGAGTAGTCATCATCCAACCCTGACAGCAAATGGACAAACTGGATATCCTGTAGACATGCGAAGGTCAATCTTACATAACCATCATTTGAAAGAGTGATCATCAGTACTCGCAGGCGCCTTTAGAGTAACTAGCCGTTCTTTGTAACAGTTGGCACAATGGACATTACATGAGAGCGTCACACTAGGATAATGTCAAATTTATCAGGGAGAAATACAGTTGAAGAGTTGGCAAGAAGATCAGCTCCAGGCATTGCTAACGATTCAGTGCGAACATAGACTTTTTAAGGAACTTGCCGCAATCGCACGTGAACTGGGCTTTGATTATTGTGCCTACGGCATCAGAACGCCACTGCCCGCCTCTGGGCCCAAGGTCGCAATGTTCAACAACTATCCCGCAGCTTGGCAGGCTCGATATCGGGAGAAGGACTACCTCACCATCGACCCGACGGTGCATCATGGTATGCGCTCGCTCCTGCCCATCATCTGGTCCGATGATGTATTTGCATCAGCGCGCGAATTGTGGGAAGACGCTTGCTCGTTCGGGTTGCGTGTTGGGTGGGCGCAATCCAGCCGTAATGCGTATGGTATCGGAGGAATGCTGACAATAGCGCGCTCCGCGGAGCAGCTCTCCGAGAAAGAGATTCGCCACAAACATCTAAAGATGACATGGCTCACTCAGGTTGCGCATCTTGGCATGTCGCAGCACCTGACCGCAAAGCTGCTGCCGGAGAGCGAGATTCGATTGACCGATCGAGAAGTAGCTGTTCTCCGATGGACCTCAGACGGCAAGACATCTGGTGAAATTTCGGAAATACTCAACATTTCTGAGCGGACGGTGAACTTCCACATTAACAACGCAGTAGAAAAGCTTGGGACAGCCAATAAGTTGGCAGCGGCTGTTAAAGCAGCCACACTTGGGATGCTGTACTGACCATTTGCTCCCATTAGACGCAATTGGCATCTGACTTGCTTAGCTTTTGTGCAGTTATTAGACTACCTCACGCTGTCCGACCAGCACTTAAACACCCCTCAACTTCCACGCTCAACGTGATGTTTCCTGAGTCGTCGCAACATCACGAATCGTTTCCACGCTAAGGCCTGTTGACGTCTCACGATAACCCTTTGAAATAAAAAAGAAAACTCGTATTCTTAGTTTCGGAAAAAACAAAAATAGAGTTTGCTAAATGCCCCAGTTGATGCTCAATGACGAGCACTGGTCGAAGCAGCGGGAGATTGCCCCAAGAACGCATTGAAAAAACCTCCTTGCTCTTGAAATAACATTTTGGGTCTTCCCCAATTCGTGTGGGTAGCTTAGGGTACTTCTCATGAGAGATCGAGACCTGTACGCCCGGATTCTGGGTATTGAGAGCCCTTGGCAGGTGCAGGATGTGGAATTGCACCTGAGCGAGGGGGAAGTGACCGTTTACGTGGGGATTGAACCGGATGCGAAGCTTGTCTGCCCGCATTGCGGCAAATCCGCCCCTCGTTACGACAAGCGGACCCGGAAATGGCGTCATCTGGATACCTGTCAATATCGGACGGTCCTGTGTGCGGAAGTTCCCCGTGTATCCTGCCCCGAGCACGGTGTCTGCCTTATCCAGGTTCCCTGGGCCGAGTCCGGCAGCCGCTACACGGCCCTGTTCGAGGCCCTGGTCATCGACTGGCTGAAAGAGGCTGCCCCCAGCGCGGTAAGCCGGCAGCTGGGTCTGAGCTGGAATGCGATTGACGGCATCATGCAACGGGCGGTGGAGCGAGGGCTCGGGCGGCGTGATGCGGAAAAGTGCCATGCCCATTTGTGCGTGGACGAGACTGCTTTTCGCAAACGGCATGACTACGTCACGGTCGTGACCGACCGCGAGACGGGCGAAGTCATTCACGTGGGTGACGACCGCAAGAAAGAGACGCACGCGGGGCTGGATGAAACCCGGAAGGCGGCGATTGAGAGCGTCTCCATGGACATGTGGCCGGCCTACATCCAGGCCACGCTGGCCGCGATTCCCGGTGCGGCGGAGAAGATTGCCTTCGACAAATTTCATGTCGCCAAGGCTCTGGGTGAGGCGGTGGACAAGGTGCGCCGCCAGGAGCACAAGGCGCTGCTTCGCGAGGGTAATGCCATTCTCAAGAGCAGCAAGCACGCCTGGCTGGCCAACCCCGAGAACAAGAGTCGCAAGCAGTGGCGAGATTTTTCCACCTTGCGAAACGCGAACCTCAAAACGGCTCGGGCCTGGGCCATCAAGGAGCAGGGCATGAGCCTGTGGCATTACGTGCATCGAACCTGGGCCGAGAAAGGCTGGAAGCGCTGGTATGACTGGGCTATTCGCAGCCGCCTGGAGCCGGTGAAGAAAGTTGCCAGAATGGTCAAGACGTACCTGTGGGGGATTCTGAACGCCATTATCCTCAAGGCCTCCAACCGGCTGGCAGAGAGCACGAACAGTCGCATCAAACTCATCAAGGTTCGTAGCCGGGGCTTCCGCAACAAGGCGCGATTCCGGGCTGCCATCTACTTCCACCTGGGCGGGTTGGATCTCTATCCTGAGGCCGCCAAGGCGTTACGGACCCACACGAATTGATGAAGAGCCAACATTTTTTCTTCCCCTCTCATCCCGGTTGCCTGACGATGGGCACATGAAGCGCCCGTCAATCCACTACACTCTGCCGACTGCATACCTGATCGTGATATTGACCTGCCTGGCATCCACCCAGGCACAGGCCGCGCAGCCCTGCTACGGGCGCTTCCCCAACCCCTTTACCGACGTGTGCTGGAAATGTGTGTTCCCCATCAGCATCGGGCCGCTCAGGATCGACATGGGGATGGAGGATTCCGGAGACAGTGTGCCTTTGATCTGCACCTGTCCCGCGCCGCCGCCCGTGTTCGTCCGCATCGGCTTCGGAGCGGGATTCTGGGAACCGGCCCGGGTGGCGGAGGTGGTACGCACACCATTCTGCTCCCCCCTGCTGGGTGGTGTCACCCTGGGCTCACTGGCCGCTCCGTCGGGCACCAACATCAAGACGAGCAACAACCGGGACGCCTTCTATCACGTCCACTGGTACATCTACCCCTTGCTGGCGTGGATGAACCTGCTGACGGACCTGGCGTGCGTAACGCCGGAGTCCTTCGACATCCTGTATATCACGGAGCTGGACCCGCTCTGGGAGGATGACGAACTCGCCTTCCTGATCAATCCCGAGGCGGCCTTGTTCGCCAATCCCATTGCCCAGGCCGCCTGTGCCGCCGATTGTGCCGCGGCCACCCTGGGCTTTCCGCTCGATCCGCTGTTTTGGTGCGCCGGCTGCCAAGGATCCATGTACCCCATCGACGGCAACGTGAAACATCACGAAGGCGGTGTGGACAGCTCGCTGCTGCTGGTGCAACGCATGGCGGCCAAGCTGCACCGGCAGCTCATCGCTCGGGACACGTCCAGTCGCGGCGCCATGTGCCTGCCCCTGCCGCTGCCCATCCTGCGCAAGTCCCAGTACAAGACGCAGATGCTCTACCCCGTCCCCTTCACCCTCAATGCGCAGCCCTTCGGCAGGGTCACCATCCCCTGGGGTGCCGGGCGTGAGTATCCGGTCCGCGGCGAGGACTGGGCCTATCTGATCTGGAGGAAGAAGGCATGCTGCGCATTCTGAGACTGTTGGCGCTCGCCGGCCTGTACCTGGCGACAACACCGATACTCCCAGCGGCGGAACCGGGCGCCGACGACCTGGACAGCGCAAGTACGCATTCACGGGATGCCGTGGAACAGGCACAGCGCCTGAGCCGGGATACCCGTTTCAATCGCAGGATTCGCCGTGAAGGCGAACGTGCCCTATCGGCCGCCGGCCAAGCCGGCCGCAATGCACCAGCCGGTCTAGCCGACGCCGATTGTACTCCGCCCATCCCTGGGCTCCGCCCTTCGGGCCGGCCTACGGCCGTTCAAAATCGCTCCCGGCGATTTTGTCCCGAGATCGACGAGCAGGCACTGGCCAAGGCGAGGGAGGACATCAAGGCCCTGCTGTCCCACCCCCGGGTGGCCACACCGGCTGGTTCGCCTTCCGATGGCAACGAGCCACGTCCGCTGGTCTTC
>Ga0256841_1001915_pt1 | contig 17168 bp, 10 predicted proteins | sample 356308metaG_FD_185971 | JGI IMG/M metagenome (GOLD analysis project Ga0256841, IMG submission 185971) | Hydrothermal vent microbial communities from Mid Atlantic Ridge, Atlantic Ocean - 356-308 | ecosystem: Environmental > Aquatic > Marine > Hydrothermal vents | place: Atlantic Ocean: Mid... | reverse complement strand
GACGTTGACCACCGCCGGCAGGTACGCCGAGTCCGGCGACCACTCCGCCGCCGCCCCGAACGCCTCGCGCAGCCGTGTCTGGAACACCCCCGGGCTGAGTCGCAACAGGTGCCGGTGGACCACCGTGACCGGCACGGCCTGCGCCGCCCACGCGATGGACTCGGCTCCTTCCTCGCCGTGACGCGCCATCAGCACCGCGATGCGTTCGGGCCGTTCGGACGCAGCCGCGGCCAGGTACGCGGCGAGGCCGTCACGCTGCGCGTCGGGCATGACGTCGGTTTCGAACGTGCAGGCGCGATCGAACCCGGTACGGACCTGGTGCGTCGCCCGCGGCCGCCACGTGTCCCGCCGCACGCGGATCGCGCCCGAGAGCCTGCGCAGTACCGCGTTGACCATTCCCGGTGCCCGGCGTCCGACATGTCGGCGTGCCTGCTCGACCGCTTCGTTGACCGCCGCGAAAACAGGGATCCGGTCCATCCACAGAATCTGGTACGCCGCGGTCAGCAGAATGGCCCGCAACGGCGTGCGCACGCGGCGCGGATCGTACCGCGCCACCGCGGACAGCACGTGGTCGATCGTCAGCGCGTGCCGCACCGCCCCCAGCGCGATCTGGCGCGCCAACGAAGCCTCGCGACCGCGGAGGTGACGCTGCTGGCGCAGGCGACCAAGCGACTCCTGCACGAACCCCCGGCCGTGCAGCACGTCCACCACGGCCTGCAACGCCGCCTCACGCCCATGCAGCGATGGTTGCGCATTCGTCCTCTTCGGCGGTTCGGTCATGCGTCTTCCAGCGGAAGCAAGCGCGCGGGCGGACGCACGGACCGCCCCCGGGCGAAGGCCTCGAAACGCATCAGTTTACCCCCGGCCGGTCTGACCTCAAGCAGACGCACCCGCCCCCGGCCAGCCTGCACGAACCCGTCGGCCAAAAAGCCCCCCGGCGCGATCCCCGACTCGGGCGGGCCGTCGCCCACCGCTTGCGCCCGGGCAAGCCCCAACCGCTGGCGTTTGCCCGCCGCATCCTCGAACACACACGTCGCCACCGGCCACGACCACAACCCGTTGATCCAGCCCGCGACTTCCGCCGCCCGAAGCGACCAGTCGATGCGACTGTGCGCGCGAGAGAGCTTGGGCGCCCACGTCACCGCGGCGGCGTCTTGCGGTTCCGGCGTGATCGTTCCCCGCTCCAGCCCCGCGAGCGTGTCCACGATCAACTCCGCCCCCAGCCGGGCCAGCCGATCGTGCAACTCGGCCGCCGTCTCGGTTTCCCCGATCGGAAGCTCGCGACGCCCGAGAATCGGACCGGCGTCCCACCGCTCATCGAGCTGAAAAACCGTCACCCCCGTCACCCGTTCCCCGCGAATGATCGCCCACTGGTACGGCGCCGCCCCGCGATACTTCGGCAACAACGAGCCGTGAATGTTCACGCAGCCCCGCGGCAACGTATCGAGCACCGCCCGCGAAATCTTCTGACCGAACGCCGCCACCACGCCGATGTCCGCATCCCCGGCCACCTCCGCGAAATCGAGACCGTTCACGTCGGCGGTCTGGATGTGGCGGACGCCCAGCCGGTCCGCGGCCGCGTGGACGAACGACGGGCGCACCACGCGACCCCGACCCGCGGGGCGGTCGGGCTGGCTGATCGCGCAGGCCACTTCGTGACCCGCCCCCACCAACGCTTCCAGCGCCGGGCAGGCGAATTCTCCTGTTCCCAGAAAAACCAGACGCATCGGCGGATTCTCGGGCGGACGGTCCCGCCGAACGCGACTCAACGCGACCCGCGAGACTTGTACGCGGCCTCCAGCTCACGAAGCCGCTTGCGAACCTTGATCCGGTCTCCCGGCCCCATGCGATCCAGGATCAGAACCCCGTTGAGATGATCGGTCTCGTGCTGGCAGATCCGCGCCGGCAACTCCTCGAGATCCACTTCCACCGGCTCGCCCGCGAGATTCTGCCCCACGATCCGGCAACGCAACGCCCGGCGAACCTGCACGTACACCTCCGGGATCGACAAGCACCCCTCCTCGGCCTCCTTGTTGCCTCGCATGTCGTGGATTTCCGGGTTCACGAAAACGCAGTCATCCCCCTCTTCGCCCGTAGCGTTCATCACAAACAAACGCTTGAGAATCCCAACCTGGGGCGCCGCCAGGCCGACCCCCTTGCCGGCGTGCATCAACTCGATCATCCGCGCGGCAAACGCCGCCAGATCGTCGTCAAAACGTGTGATCGGCTCACAAACCTTGCGCAAACACGGATCGGGATAGTGAACGATCGTCAGTTCCTGCAAGTCAACATCCATACCCACATCGCACCCGGCGGCTGAACAAACCTTCATCTCGGCGCCCGGCGTCCCGCGCTTCGGCCCGGACCGCCCGCGTTCGGATTATAGCCCGAACCCCACCACGAAAGGAAAGCCCTGATCCCGAAATGCCCCGCCCCCCCAAGCCACCACGACTCGATCCCGCGTTCTCCCAGCGATCGGAGCCAGCCCCCCGCCGCCGCCCGCCCCGGAGCGCCGCCCCCGGCCCCGGTCGCGATGCAGTAATCAGAACGGTTGCCCCAACAGGAACGAGCGAACGACCCGGCGGGACATCTGCTCGTTGTTGAACACCAGCGGAACGAGCAAGCTCAAGTCGGTATTGGGCATGCGGAGATAGTCGGCCAACTCGCGACGCCACTGCGGCCCGAACGTCGCCAGCTCATCCTGCGGTACCGCCGCCGCCAACGCACGCAACGCCACCTCCGCGGCGATCCAACCCGAGCGCATCGCGGGGTAGATGCCCTCGTTGCTGAACGCGGCCACGAAGCCGCCCGCATCGCCGATGAGCACGCAGCGTTTGCCCACGTGGGTTTCCAGGTCGAGGGCGGCTCCCGCGGGGGAAAGGCGCATGCGCGGGGCGGGCAAGTCATCGGGCAACAGGCCCTTGTGCGCCGCGGCGGTGTTGAACGCCACGAACGCCGACCGCACTTCCGCCGGCTCGCCGCGCATCATCAGCGAGACTCGCCCACCGTTTCCCGCCCGCATCACGGTGACGACCTGCCCGCTGCGGCTGGCGCCGACGGCGATTTCCAGGCCGACGCCCTTGCTTCGCGACGTGAACTCGACGAAGGCGCAGCACGGCAGGCGCGGCACCCCGATCGCGGGGGTGAGCCCCGCCCGCTGGCCGACGGGCGAATGAACGCCGTCGGCGATCAGCATGATTCGACCGACCACGCGCCGCCCGTCGCGCAGATGAGCCGCGGCCTCGTCCTCGCCCAGGTGGATGTCAGCGACTTCGACGCCGGTGATGGTGTGCGCGCCGGCGCTGGTGGCGCAGTCGAGTACCGCGTCGTCGAACGGGCCGCGGTCGATCAGCCACCCGCGCAACTCCGGATCCTCGATATGCGCGCTGCGTTGCAAGTCCCAGGAGTGCAAGCGCACGCTGGAGAAAGGACGCGCCCCGGCCTTGCGGGCGACCAAACCGATATCCGCGCACATCGCCACCCCGGCCGGTCCCAGCCACCCCGTGCAACGCCGCGGACGGGGCACACGAGCCCTTTCGATCACCGCCACCGTGGCCCCTTCGCGGGCCGCGCGGGCCGCGGCGGTCGCGCCGGCGGGACCACCACCGACAACCACAAGGTCGAATCGATCAGGAACCACGCTCACATCCTCGCCCTACTTCATTTGCTGCCAGAGGTAGTCTTCCGCCTCGCGAAAACGCTCGAACGTCCGGCGCAACGACTGCTGAATCGCCCGGATTTCCTCCTCCGAACCCTGCAACGGCTCGCCCGGCGCCGCCGCGTGCTCGATCGCCTCGAGCCGCGCCACGGCGTCGTTGAGCTCCACCGCCGCCTCGGCAAAAAACTGCGCCGCCACGAACGCGTCGTTCTTCTTGATCTCTCCCGCCGGCGGCTTGAACAGCCTCCACGGGTGCAGCACGATCTCCAACATGAGCGCGTTGGCCCGGTCGCTGACCTGCTTGAAGTTCGCGATCGTCCGGTCCAGCACCGGACGATTCAACACGAGCATCTTACGGCCCTCGCCGGTCATGACGCGCACGTTCTCCAGCGACGCATTCAGCTCCGCCATCCCCGCGTGCAGCTCCCCCATCAGCGACGCCGGATCATCCCGGTTCAACTCCGCCCGAATCGCCGGCAACAGGTCGGCATTGACCGTGCCCGAAGCGGTGGCCACATTCGTGAGCGTCTCATGGAGCGGCGCGCGGCTCTCCTTCAGGATCGCATTCGCTTCCATCAGCCCCGCGTCGAGATGACGCAACACCACGTGAACCCGAGACAACAGCGTCGCCTCGTCGCCCGTGCTGAGCTGGCGTCGCAAGGAACCCGTCGCCGCGTTGATGTTGCCAACCACCGAGTGTATGTCGCTCATCAGCGATTCGCGCTCGGCCGGGCTCAGATCACGCCGCAACGACGCCGTGATCGCGTTGATATCGGTCAGACTGGTGCTGATCTGGTACGCCAGCGACCCCTCCGCGTTGGAATCCACCATCCGTTCCAACTTGTCCACCATCCCCCCCGGACCGAGCAACCGCCGCGTCAACGACCCGATGGCGGCAGCCAGACTCTGTGGCGGCAAGCCGTCGATCGTCGCCGGCGCCGGCGGCGCGTCCGCCGCCCCGACGTCCAGAATCACCAACACCCCCCCGCCCCCCACCGGCGGCTGGTCCGTCGTGATCCGACAGTCCTCGTGCAGCACCAGGTCGGCGTCGATGTCGGCATCGACGTAAATCATCAAGTCCCGCAGCGGCTTGCCGCCCGCACCGCGCACTTCGTCCGACTTCATCCACACGCGCGACACCTTCCCCACCTGGAGCGCGCCGCTGAGCATCACGGCGCTGCCCTCCTTCAACGGCGCCACGCCCTGCTCGTGTCGAAACCGAACCGTGATCTTTCTGGTATGCACTCCCAGCCGCGGGTACACGAACAACATCGTGCCCACGAACAAGCCCAGAAACACAAGTACAACCAGCCCCAGTACGAAATCCTCGCGACGTGACTTCATGACGGTGGATCCCAGTCGAAACATCCGCCGACCAAACCGGGCCGCTCCGCAACCCGCAGCCGGCAAACGTGCGGCGACATTGTACCCGCTCCGCTCGTCGTTGTCCGACCCGCCCGACACAAACGCCGGCGTGTCTTTTGATGCCGGAAACCCGCGCCGAACCACGCGCCCCCACACTTCGAGCCGCGCCGCCCCCCGCTCGCCGCCATCAGGCCGCGCATAAGCAGGCGGCGACGTGACCAGGGGGCCAACGTCGCCGCCGTGAAAGGGATTGGGCGTGCGGGCAGGTTCCGGTCAGCCTTTCGAACCGCCGGCGACCAGAGCGTAGAGGTCGCCAACCGCGGTCTTGACCGTCACCGACTGGGCGGAGAGCTCTTCGGCCGCAGCCGCCGACTCCTCGGCGTTGGCGGCGTTCTGCTGCGTGGCCTGGTCGATGCGGGTGACGGCGGACGCGATCTGGTCGACGCCCCGGGCTTGCTCGGCGCTGGCCTCGTTGATGCCGCCGATGAGCTCACCAACCTGGCTGACGTTCTCGACGATCTGCGCGAGCGCGGTGTTCATCTCCTGCGAGACGGCGGCGCCCTGTTCGACCTTGTTGACCGCTTCCTGGATCAGGTCCGTGGTTTCGTTGGCGGCTTCGGCACTGCGCATCGCCAGCGTCCGCACTTCATCGGCTACGACCGCAAAACCCTTGCCGTGCTCGCCGGCGCGGGCCGCCTCGACCGCCGCGTTGAGCGCCAACAGATTCGTCTGGAAGGCGATCTCCTCGATGACCTTGATGATCTTGCTGATCCGCCCGGAAGCCTCGCTGATGCCACCCATGGCGTCATTCAGACGCCCCATCGTCTCGTTGCAGCCCGTGACCGAATCGCGGGCGTGGCCGGTGAGCTCGTTGGCCATCTGGGCCTTCTCCGAGTTCGCCTTGGTCATCGCCGACATCTCCTCGAGCGCACTCGACGTCTGTTCCAGTGAGGACGCCTGCTCACACGAGCTCTCGGCCAGGCTCTGGGCGGCACCCGAGACCTGACTGGCCGCGTCACTGACCTGATCCGCTCCGTCGTTGAGCATACCCACCGACTGGAGAATGGGCGTCGTGACCGCGCGGCGGATGTACACCAGCACGACCACGAACACGACCACCGCGACGCCCAGCGCCCCGAGCTGGATGTTTCGCATCAGGGCCGTGCGCGCTTCCGATTTCTCCTGGAACATGCCGACGGCTTTGTTCATCTCCGCCAGCAGCGTCTGGTTCTCTCCCAGCACGATGTTGAGTGCTTGCAGGAATCGTGGATTGGCCGTTCCTTCGTCGCTGAAAATGACATCGATGCTGGCGTTGAACGCCTTCCACAACTTCGTCACTTTCGCGAGCTGGGCCCGAATGGCCGGGTCGTCGCACGCCGGCAGTACGGGCTTTTGTTTGCCCATGCTCGCCGGCCCGCCCTGGATCAGGGCCTGGAGCGTTTCGGCGAACAGCTTGCGCGCGCCCATCGCCTCGGTCTTGTGCTCGGAAAGGCTCTTGGCTCGCGTCGGCCACGATACCGAGATCGCCCCGCGCAGCTCCCCGACCTTGTAACCGGTCGCGTGGTCGTCGGGATATTTATCCCGCACGAATGCCGGAATCTTCTCCGGGTCGCCGTGGCAGGTCAGGCACGATTGTTTCACGAAAATCGGCCGCATGTAGCGCATCACCGCGTGATCGCCATCGACCACCTTTTCGACCCAGTCGCGTCCCTTCCACCCCTTCGGGTCTTTCGCCATCATCGCCAATACGCGAGCCTCGTAGGCGTCCGGCTTGTTGGCCGGGTTGCGGTACTTGAGCGATACCTGCCGCAACCGGAGGTTCTTGTCCTTCGAAAACGTCGCCGCGATCTGTCGGGCGGCCGCAGCGGGCGCGAAGTTCAACGTCGTGTCGGTCAGCTTGAAATCGCCCGCCTTCTTCGCCGCGGCGATCGACTTCGCCAGGTGGCTCCGCGTATCCACGAGCAAGTCCACCTGCTTGCGAGCCTCGTCCGTCTCGCGCAGCTCGATCACGTACCCCAGCGTCGCCTTCGTCAGCTTCTGCGTCAGCATCCGCTGCCGACCCGCCAGGTTGATGACGACGGCGTCTCCCTTCTGGGCCTCGGTCACCCAGAACGTCACACCGACAATGCCGGCGACCAGTACGGCGAATACGCCGAGAATGAGCCCCAGCCGAGCGTTCAATGAGAGGCGTCGAGTCATTGGATTCTCCCGTGTGGCCTTCCGACGGCGCGCGTAGGTGTTCCCGGCGGCGCCCGGCCCGCCACGACGCGGGCGGCGACACGCCTCGATCAACAAGTTTTATCGTCATTCGGGATCGCGGCTTGACTAGCAATCGGCGAAAACGGCCACGCTCCAGGTAATTGCCCGGACTGGGTCGAACAGCGGATGTCATCGCGATGTCAAAAGAAAAAAAACACACCCGCACCAGGAAAAAAGTTAGCGGCCCCGCCACAGCCGCCGATGCGTCCGGGGCAACGGCTTACGCAACGCAGTTCTTGCGCAACTCGCTTCCAACAGCCTGTCAACAACTCGAAACCCGCCCGGACGATTTGCACTCGCGGTTTTTATAGGCAACACTTGAGGTGCGACGTTGAGGTCGCGAAGGCTCGGCACCACGGCCGATCCTTGGCAGCTCCGGCAGGGGGCCGGTCACCTCAAAGAGCGTCGGACGGTCGGCGGCAACGCGCGACGCGGCGTGAGGCGAACGCATAAGCCCGAGGTGGACGGCGCTCGAATGCTTGGGAACGGACCGGTGCGAAAACCCTACGAGGGTTGCCTCGTCCCCCGCCCGAAGGGCTCGCCCGCGGGCGCGGAAGAGGTTGGCGAGAGCCGATCGATACTCTGGGGTGCCGGCTGAAGCGGTCTGCCTCCGCGGATGGATCGCTCAGCAAAGCACGAGAGAGGAGAGCGGCGGAAGCCGCTCAAGGCTGTCGCTCAAATGCCCTGGAAGGGAAAAAACCCAAGGGAGCAGCCGGCGGTTGCGCGTGCTAAACACACGCGGGGTCGCAAGGGACTTCCCCAAGGGTCAAAGCCCAGGAGTCGCGGCCTGCCGCGACGGGTCGCCGCTTCGGCGGTGGCGGTAGTGGCGGGAGAAACGACAGGTGGGTTCACACGGGTGGTAACGCCCGCGTACCTTGTGGAAGGGGAAAGCTCCGAAGGGCAAACCCCATGAGCGCTGCCGGCACGAAACAAGGCCGGCACGGGCTCGGAAGGAGAAAGCCGCCGAGAGGGTAACCAAACCCTGAGGGCGGAACGTAGCGGGGCGCGGAACCCCCGCGAGCAGTGGACTTCCGGGTCTTGATGTGCTGTAGGGGAGCAAAGTCCATGAGAGGAGCCGGTGTGCCGCGTGCGACCGGCTAGGGTTCACTGGGCAAAACTCTACAGGGAGGCCAACTCGGCGAGAGGATTCGGACGGCCGGTTTGACTATCGGTCTTCGAGGTTCGGCACGGGAAAACCGCAAGGCCGAGGCAACGGCCAACGGCGAAGCGGGTTCGTCTAACCCATACGGACGGTACCTTGTCGAATCGAATACTCTGAGCGAGACGCCAACCCCACAAGAGGACGACTCGTCTGCGGAAACGTGGACGTTTCGAGCAGTGGGCCCGAATACTCTGAAGGACGCCACGGGCTTCTTCGCTCCACCTCGCGTCGCCTTTTTTCTGCGCCCACGCTGCGTCCTCCCCCCCTGGTTGCCGCCCCCCTTGGAGCCGTCCTGCCGCACGGACCGTTTCCCGACCTGGAACGAGCGAAATCCGACACGTCGGTATCCACGAAACCGCACAACCCGAGGACACGCACCGACCCGCCCCCACCAGACGCCGCGGCATACCCCCCGGCCGCGATCCCCGCACCTTGATATTTGGTGTTTGTTAGGTTACACTTTTCCGCGGCGAAACGAACAGCTTCCGGCATCCGATCAGCGGATGGGCGAATTGCCAGAACCACCATGTGTGCGCCTCGATGCTCCGCAGCCAACGACTCCGCCCCGGGGCGTGTCCCCGCCGCCGGCCGATCCGCAGCGCCCGCCGCCAGCGCCGCGTCCTCTCGGGGTCGGCCACGTTCTGAGAACCCACTGCGCTATGCCGAGCTTCACTGCCTGAGCAACTTTTCGTTTCTCCGCGGCGCCTCGCATCCCGAGGAGCTTGTCCATCGGGCCGCCGAACTGGGATACGAAGCCCTCGCCCTGACGGACCGCCACTCGCTCGCCGGCGTGGTGCGTGCCCACCAGGCCGCGGAGGAATGCGGGCTGCACCTGTTGATTGGTGCGGAGATCGTCCCCATCGACGCCCCCCCGCTCGTGTTGCTCGCTTCCGACCGCGGCGCCTACGGGCATCTGGCGCGTCTGCTGACACGCGGAAAGCTGCGTGCATCGAAGGGTTGTTGCGAAATCCGCCTCGACGACATCGCCGACCTGGCCGAGGGCCTGATCGCCATCGCGTTGCCCGCATCCCTTGGCCCCGAGTCCCTCTCGCATCCCTCCCCCACCGTCCAGACGCTTTGGCGATACAAGGACATGTTCGCCGACCGGCTTTATCTCGCCGTCGAGCTCGATCACCAGCTCCCCGACGAAACGCATCTTCGACGTCAGAGCCGACTCGCGGCCCGCGCCGGCGTGCCGCTGGTGACCACCGGCAACGTCCATTACCACGATCCCCAACGGCGTTACCTCCAGGACGTGCTCACGTGCATTCGGCTGCGTTGCACCCTTGCCGAGGCCGGTACGCGCCTCCACCCCAACGCCCAACGCCACCTGCGCCCGCTCCCCGAACTCGCCCGGCGTACCCGCGGCCATGAGGCCGCCGTCGCCCGCACCGTCGAGATCGCCGAGCGTTGCACGTTTCGACTCGACGAGCTTCGTTACGAATATCCGCACGAGGTCTGCCCGGCAGGGATGACGCCGATCGAAACCTTGCGTCGCCTCACTTGGGCCGGAGCGGCTCGGTGCAGCGGCGTGGACCCCGCGGACGCCCCCGCCGCCCTGCCGCCGGCATTACGCCAGCGGCTCGAAACCGAGTTGAAGTTGATTGCGGAACTCGGCTACGAGCACTATTTCCTCACCGTCTACGACCTGGTGCGTTTCGCCCGCAGTCGTGGCATCCTCTGCCAGGGTCGGGGATCGGCAGCGAATTCCGCGGTCTGCTATTGCCTCGGCATCACCGCCGTCGATCCCCGGCGAATCGATCTGCTCTTCGAACGTTTCATCAGCCGCGAACGCAATGAGCCCCCCGATATCGACGTCGATTTCGAGCACGAACGCCGCGAAGAAGTGTTCCAGTACATCTACCGCAAGTACGGTCGCGAGCGTGCGGCCATCACCGCCGAAGTCATCACCTATCGTCCCCGATCGGCGATCCGTGATGTCGGCAAGGCGTTAGGCCTTTCGCTCGACTGTGTGGATGCGCTGGCCAAGTCGCGTGAGTGGTCCGACCGCGAGCCGCTCCCCGAGGCGGTCATCCGCCACGTCGGTCTCGACCCGCACGACCGTACCGTGCGGATGCTCGTGCGTCTGGTGGAGCAGATCATCGGGTTCCCGCGTCATCTTTCGCAGCACGTCGGCGGCTTCGTCATCACCGAATCGCCACTCTGCGAGATCGTCCCGCTCGAAAACGCCGCCATGCCCGGTCGTACCTTCATCGAATGGGACAAAGACGACATCGACGCGCTCGGGATCCTCAAGGTGGACTGCCTGGCGCTGGGCATGCTGACGGCGATCAGCAAGTGTCTTGCGCTGTTGAGCGGCTTGCCAAAGGAAGAACGCCCCTCGTCGGGCGCTTCGTCGCTGCCTGGCCGCGTTCCCCGTTCGCTCACCGACATTCCCCCCGAAGACCCCGCCGTCTATGACATGATCTGCCGCGCGGATACCGTGGGCGTGTTTCAGATCGAGTCGCGGGCGCAGATGAGCATGTTGCCGCGTCTGCGACCGCGGTGTTTCTACGATCTGGTGATCGAGGTGGCGATCGTCCGGCCGGGGCCGATCCAGGGGGGGATGGTCCACCCCTATCTGCGCCGCCGCAACGGTCGCGAGCCGGTGACGTACCCCAGCGAAGCGGTACGGGAGGTGCTGGCCAAGACGCTGGGCGTGCCGCTGTTCCAGGAACAGGTGATGCGATTGGCGGTGGTGGCGGCGGGTTTCACGCCGGGCGAGGCCGACCAGCTTCGCCGGGCGATGGCGGCGTGGCGGCGTAGTGGCAAAATGCAACAGTTTCAGCGTAAACTCGTGCAAGGCATGTTGCAACGCGGTTACAGTGTTGACTTCGCCGAGCAAATCTACAAGCAGATCGCCGGGTTCGCGGAATATGGTTTTCCCGAGAGTCACGCGGCGTCGTTCGCGCTGCTGGTCTATGCGTCGGCGTGGTTGAAACACTACCACCCGGCGGCATTCTGTGCCGCGATGCTCAATGCCCAACCGCTCGGCTTCTACAGCCCCGGGCAACTGGTGCGCGACGCGATTGCGCACGGGGTCGCGGTGCGGCCCGTCGATGTCAACCACAGTGACTACGACTGCACCCTGGAGGCGGTGCAGAGACGACCGCCGGCGTTGCGGCTGGGTATGCGCCTGGTGCGCGGGCTGAGTGACGAAAAGGTACGCGGCATCGTCGCGGCGAGGCGTGCGGGGGCCATCCGGTCGATTCAACAGCTCGCGTTGCGCAACGATGTTTCACGTGAAACACTGTTGCGCCTGGCGGCGGCGGACGCGTTCGGATCCCTGGGGCTTTCCCGTCGTGAAGCACTCTGGCAGATTCTGGCGGCGGAGGACAACCGCCAGTCGCTTTTTGCCACGCTCGAAGCCGCCGAGCCCGCCGTCACCCTGCCACGGGCACCGACCAGCGAGGCGATGGCCGAGGACTACGACGCGCTCGGGTTCTCACTACGGGCACATCCGATCGGGCTGTTGCGCGCCGAGCTGAACTCCCGCACCATCGGACGCCGAAGGCTGCGAATCGTGCCGGCGGCGTGTCTGCGGCGTCTGCGTCCCGGACAAGCGGTCGCCGTCGCCGGCCTGGTGACGCTGCGCCAGCGACCGGGGACGGCAGGCGGAATCACGTTCGTCACGCTCGAGGATGAAACGGGGCTGGTAAACCTGGTGATCCGTCCCGCCGTCTGGCAGCGTTACCGTTTCATCGCGCACGCGAGCGTAGGGCTGGTGGTGGAGGGGCGGCTCGAACGGCAAGGCGAGGTCGTCCATGTGTTGGCGGAGCGTTTGGCGAACCTGGGCCGCCATCTGTCGCGCTTGCGCCTTTCCTCACGCGATTTTCACTGATGGGCCGGCATCACAACAGGCCGACGCGACATCCCCGGACAGCCGGCCGGCGGGTGTCCGCTTCGGCCACGGCCGGCCCCCCGGCCTACCCGAAGAAGGCAGGTCGGCGGCGGTCGCCTGGGCCGGTCAGGCGTTGGCGACGGCGGCCCGGCGTTGACCTTCGATCATGATCTGCGAAACGAAATCGATCGCGCTGGTCCAGTCGGCGCGCAGTTGCTCGCTCCAGGCATCGCCGGCCATCGCCCCCATGACCTCCAGAAGTGCGTCGCGGACCGCGGGATACTGCGCCTCGGTGCAACCGTAGCCGGCGTGACGCTCGCCGAGCGTCAGCAGGGGTTCGCGCAGGGCCTGGGGGTCACGGATGTTCTTGACCACGAGGGTAAGCGCGGCCACGATCTTGCGTTTCTGGTCGTGCATATCCTGAGGGAACAAGCCGCGCACTTCGGGGTGGGCGGCAAACAACGTGGCGTAGAAACGGTCGGCCAATTCTTCGGCTCGCGGGGCGAGCAGTTTGAAAGACTGTTCGATTCGCTCGATCGACTGTTGGTTCATCGCCGGATCCCTTCGTGTGAGCATCGCGAGCGGCATTCCGACACGCGCGGCGACGTCGCCTGTTGCGACGCAGGCATTTCCCAAGGTGTTCCAAACGCCGACACGCAGGTTGGATTCGACACGTGGCCCCGCGACGTGCGGGCGCACGTGTCGCGCCAGCGGTGTTATCGACCAGGCGACGAGGGTGCTTCAGGGAAATCGAGATGCGGGGTGCGCAGCAGCGGCCGATAACCAACAGATGCGTTGCGTCCCCCCACTCCTCCGGGGATCGAACCAGGAGCGACGGCTCACGAGCGGCCGGACGGGCGGCGCGCGGTCGGCCGCGGCGTTGCTACGGCGCGTCCGCTGAGCACTTGACGAGGTGATCGCGCCGGGCGGCCCGTGGCCGCGTGTACGGCAAGCCGGCTTTTGGGTTGGTGGCGGGTCGGCTTTTGGCTCTCGGGGAGTTTCCTCCATACAATGCGCATGCGGGTCGCGTCGTGGAGCGCGGCCCGCGGCCACAACGGGGTGATGGCGGCGCGGCGGCTGTGTCGCGTCCGCGGTGAGACAGTGCGCGATGGTACCAGCGGAAATCCTCAAGAAAGTGCGGCGGATCCAGATCGTCACATCGGCGATGGTCAACGATCTGCTGGCAGGTCAGTACCATTCCGCATTCAAGGGGATGGGAATCGAGTTCGAGGAGGTGCGGGAGTACCTGCCCGGCGACGATGTGCGCACGATCGACTGGAACGTGACGGCCCGCCACGGGCGGCCGTTCGTCAAGCGGTTCCGCGAAGAGCGTGAGCTGACCGTCGTGCTGGTGGTGGATGTGAGCGCGTCGCAGGAGTTCGGTACTCGTGACCAGCTCAAGAGCGAGCTGGTGGCCGAGCTGGGTGCGACGCTGGCGTTTTCGGCGGTGCGTAATAACGACAAGGTGGGGCTGGTACTGTTTTCGGATCGGGTCGAGCGGTTCGTGCGCGCGGACAAGGGAACGCGTCACGTCCTGCGTGTGATCCGCGAGTTGCTGTACCACCGGCCCGCCGGCCGGGGGACGGACGTGGGCGGCGCGTTGGAATACGTAGACCGAGTCCTCAACCGCCGGGCGGTGGTGTTCATCATCAGCGATTTCCAAACGCCCGATTTTTCGCGGGCGCTGAAATCGCTTCGCCGGCGGCACGATGTCATCCCGGTGCTCGTGCGCGACCGCCGCGAACGGGAACTGCCGGCGGTCCGCTACGTCGAGTTTTACGACGCCGAGACGGGAGAACAACTCCTGGTCGACACGTCGTCGCGGGCGTTACGGCAGCGGTTTGCGGCGCTTGCGCGAGCGCGTGAAGCCGCGTTGCTGGCGGGATTTCGCCGGCTGGGGATCGACGTCGTGGAAGTAGAGACCGGGCAATCGTTCGTGGAGCCGCTGCGACGGTTCTTTCACCAGCGGGGGCGGCGGCGATGAGGGGGGAGCGCCGCGGGCCTGGTTGGCCGGGTTGGGCGGCCGTGCTGGTGACAGCCGCATTCGGCGGTTGTCGGCGCGCGGAGCCACCGGCCCCGACGACCATTGTACAGAAGGTAGAACGGGGGCCGATCCGGCTCGTGATCGAGGTGTCGCCGAAGCAGGGATGGGTTGGTGATCCGTTCGCGGTAACGCTTCGGCTGCACCTGCCGGAGGGTTTGACCGCGAAGATGCCGGACGTGTCTTCGCTGGGAGCGTGGCTGGTGGAAGACCCGCGGGTCGGGGGGCCGTACCCGGGCACGGCGGGCGGCAGTGACTGGGAGGAGTCGTTCACGCTCCGCTCGCTGAGCTCCGGTCGGATCGAGATACCGGCGCTGACGGTTCGTTATGGGCGCCGGTCGTCGCAGTCCGGCTCGGAGGCGACGCTGGACCACGATCTATCGACGCCGGCGGTGGCGCTGGAGGTACGTTCGGCGTTGAGCTCGCAGGACAGTGTCTTGCAGCCGCGTGACATCGCGCCCCCGCTGGTTCCTCGGGCGCCGCCGCCGGGGCCGTTGTTCTGGGCGACACTGGCGCTGGTGGTGGTTGGGCTGGCGGCGTTGGGGTGGTGGTTCGTGCGTTGGTCGCGTGGCCGGCGTCAGCGTCCCGCCCCACCGATTCCGCCGGTGGTGTGGGCGCTGCGAGCGTTGGCGGAGCTGGAAGCGGGGGACCTGCTGGAGCGTGGTGCGTTTCGACCGTTTTATTACGGGCTGAGCGAAATCGTGCGTAGCTACATCGAGCGACAGTTCGGCCTGGCGGCGCCGGAGATGACGACGGAAGAATTCCTGCGGACGCTGGCGCAGAGGCGTCATGCGGTGCCTTTCGACGCGGGCCGGCTGCGTGATTTTCTCACGGCGTGCGACCTGGTGAAGTACGCCGCCTACGCCCCCCGCGTCGAGGACGCGCGAGCAGCGGTGCGAACGGCACGGGCGTTCGTCGATTCGACGGCCAGCGCCGCGGAACAATCGTGTCGCGAGACCGCGAGCCGGGTCTCCGTATCGGCGGAGGACGCGGCATGAACCCGGTGATCCACAGGCATCTTCCGCTGACACCGGCGTGGCTCCAGTGGCCCGAGCCTTGGGTCTGGTTGTTGCTCGGACTGCTCCTGCTGCCGCTGCTGTGGGTCGTGTGGATGCGGCCGCGGCGGCAAACGGTGGTTCGCTTTTCGGGGCTGGCGACGTTGCGTGGCGCGGGGGGCGGGATGCGGCGCCGGCTCCGTCTCGTGCTGCCGGTGCTGCGCACGATTGGGCTGGGGTGCCTGATCGTGGCCGCGGCGCGGCCCCAGCGGCCGGATGAATCCACGCACGTTTTCGCCGAGGGAATCGCGATCCAGATGGTTGTGGATACGTCCGGGTCGATGCGTGATGTGGACCTGTCGCCGCCTGGGGAGCAGGCCACGCGACTCGACGTGGTCAAGGAGGTGTTCCGCAAGTTCGTCGTGGGCGACAAGGAGCTCGGTCTGCGGGGTCGACCGAACGACCTGATCGGCATGATTCGCTTCGCCCGCTATGCGGACGCGGTCTGCCCGCTCACGCTGGACCACAAGGCCCTGCTGGACGTACTGGACCACACACACATCGTCACGCATCGCGACGAAGACGGGACGGCGATCGGCGACGGGCTGGCGCTGGCCGTCGAGCGGCTCAAGGATCTCAAGCGCACGCTCGGCACGGGCGAGCAACTCACGATCACGAGCCGGGTGGTCGTGCTGCTGACGGACGGCGAGAACAACTACGGCATGGTGACGCCGGAGCAGGCGGGGGATCTCGCCGCGACGTGGGGCATCAAGGTATACACGATCCTGGCGGGGACGGGGAAACTGGTTGGCCCGGGGTTTCGGGTGCCGGTGCCGGAGAAGGATCTCAAGCGTATCGCCGAGGTAAGCGGCGGGAAGTTTTTCCGTGCGACGAACGCGGAGGCGCTGGCGCACATCTACGCGGAGATCGACAAGCTCGAGCGCACGAAGGTCGAGGAAAAGCGTTACACGCGCTGGGGTGAATTGTCGCACTGGTGGCTGGTGGTGGCGTTTGGTGCCCTCGCGTTGCAAACGCTGCTCGACCACACCGTGCTGAGGAAGACGCCGTGAGGAACGTTGTTTTCGACGACCTGCGTTGGCTGCACCTGTTGTGGGTGGTTCTGCTGGTGGGGGTGGCGGGCGTGTGGGGAATCTGGCAGCGTCGTCGATCGCTGCGGGTCTTCGCGGATGCGGGATTGCTCGGCCGGCTCACGTGTCCGACGAGCTGGATACGCGGGCTTTCGCGTCTTGCGTTGATCTTGTTGACGCTGGTGCTGCTGACCGCGGCCATCATCCATCCGCGCTGGGGTGAGCGTGAACAAACGGTGATGCGGCGGGGCATCGACGTGATGGTTCTGCTGGATGTTTCGCGTTCGATGCTGGCGCGAGACATTGCCCCCAACCGTCTCGAACGGGCGAAGCTCTCGATCCGCGACGATCTTCTGCCGGCGTTGGGCGGAGACCGCATCGGGCTGATCACGTTCGCGGGCGCCGCGACGCTCAAATGTCCGCTCACGCACGACTACGGGTTTTTCCGGCTGGCCCTGGACGACGTGTCCACGAACAGCAGCCCGCGTGGCGGGACGCTGATCGGCGACGCTATCCGCAAGGCGGAAGAGTGTTTTCAGGATTCGCTCGACACGCACAAGGTCGTGCTGCTGATCACCGACGGGGAGGACCACGAGAGTTTTCCGGTGGAGGCCGCGGCCGCCTTGTGGAAGGACATGAAGGTGCCGGTGGTGGCCATCGCGTTGGGTGATGAGCGCGAGGGAGCCCGCATCCCCGTGAAGACGCCGGGCGGCGAGGAGTACCTGCGTTACAAGGGCAAGGTTGTCTGGTCGCGGGCGA
>Ga0256841_1001914_pt1 | contig 17175 bp, 9 predicted proteins | sample 356308metaG_FD_185971 | JGI IMG/M metagenome (GOLD analysis project Ga0256841, IMG submission 185971) | Hydrothermal vent microbial communities from Mid Atlantic Ridge, Atlantic Ocean - 356-308 | ecosystem: Environmental > Aquatic > Marine > Hydrothermal vents | place: Atlantic Ocean: Mid... | reverse complement strand
CGCCGTGTTGGCATTGGACGACTTCTACGACGACCCGGCGCATTCCGGCGAGAAGATCCTCGAAGCCATCCAGATGGCGTGGATCGAGGAAAGGGCGTAGCGTTTCGGTCCGCGGCCTCGCGATCGTCCAATGCCGTTTTCAGGTGGGCTTCGGAAGACGGCTTTTTTCGCCAGCCGGAAACACCTTTGCCATTCCCTCCGCTATCTGAAAGAATGCGCGCCTGAATCCCATCCTACCCAGGAGTTCCCATGCCGCTGCTGAAATCCTTTCGTGGCCTGCGTCCGGCCGCCGGGCGTGAATCCGATGTCGTTGCCCCACCCTATGATGTCGTCAACCGTGACGAGGCGGTTGCGCTGGTCGAAGGCCGGCCTTGGAGCTTCCTGCATGTGTCGCGTCCGGAGATCGATTTACCGGTCGGCACCGATCCGTATGCGCCGGAAGTCTATGCCAAGGCGCGCGCGAACCTGGATCGCATGCTGGCCGAAGGCGTGGTCCGCCAGGACGCGCATGATGCCTTCTATGTCTATCGCCTGACCATGGGGGAACATGTGCAGACCGGACTGGTCGCGGCCGCGTCGGTGCAAGCCTATGATGAGGACCGCATCAAGAAACATGAATTCACCCGACCCGTGAAGGAAGACGATCGGGTACGCCAGATCGATGCCCTGAACGTGCAGACCGGGCCGGTGTTCCTGGTGTATCGTGCCGAACAGATGATCGACGAGGAACTGGCGCGCGTCTCGCGTGGCGCGCCGGACAGTGTTACCGAACTGACGGGCGTCAAGCATGAGCTTTGGGTGTTGGACGACCCGGATGCCGTGGCTCGCCTGACCCGCGCCTTCGATGCGCTCGGCAGCCTCTATGTCGCCGATGGTCACCATCGCTCGGCGGCGGCGTCGCGCGTCCGCGCGCGGCGCAAGGCGGCGAATTCCGGCCATACTGGCGACGAGGCGTACAACTATTTCCTCAGCGTGGTGTTTCCGCACGACCAGATGCAAATACTCGACTACAATCGCGTCGTGCGTGATCTGGGCGATATGGATCTCGACACCTTTCGCGGGCGCGTCGCCGAGCGTTTTCTGATCGAACAAACCCATGCTCCCGAGAAGCCGCGCCAGCCTGGGCAGTTCGCGATGTACCTGCCGGGGCAGTGGTATCGGCTGATTCTGAACCGTGAGTATATCCCACAAGATGATCCGGTCGGCCGGTTGGATGTCAGCCTGTTGGCAAACAACCTGATCGAGCCGGTGCTCGGCATCAGCGATCCGAGGCGTGATGAGCGCATCGACTTCGTTGGCGGCATTCGCGGCCTGGACGCGTTGCAACAGCGTGTCGATAGCGCCGACTGGGCGGTTGCCTTCGCCCTCTATCCGACCGCGATGGAGGATCTGATGGCGGTTGCCGATGCCGGCGAGGTGATGCCACCGAAGTCGACCTGGTTCGAGCCGAAGCTGGCGGATGGCCTGGTCAGTCACGTACTCGACTGAATGGTCAGCGCGCGCACGCTTTTGCCAGGGAACGAGGTTACCCGGGAGGGTGTCGATCATTGGCTGGAAGCGGTTGGCGACGAATATCCCGGTGATATCGAAGACCTGAGAACAGCGCTGGATCTGGCCTGGACCTGTCGCGGCCAGGAGTTGGACGCCTTCGGCAATCAGCGCATGCACCGGCTGTTGTCGGTGGCCGAGATCCTGCTGTGGCTGGAGTTGGATGCTGAGACCCTGATCGCCGCGATACTCCAGGACAGCAGCGAATGCACCGATGACACCCTGCGTGAGGCAATCGTCGGCCTGGGTGACGATGTCGCGGCGATGGTCGACGATCTGGGGCGCATCGGCGCGCTGACCCGCTATGGCGCGATCGAGAAGGTCGACATCGCTTCCAGCGAGAATCTGCGCCGCATGCTGTTGAGCATTGCCGACGATGTGCGCGTCATCATCATCGTGCTTGCCCGGCGTCTGTACCAGATGCGCCGGCTGAAGCAGCAGCCCGAGGCGGTGCGTCGTGACTTTGCGCGCATCACCATGGATATCCATGCGCCACTGGCGAACCGACTCGGCATCTGGCAACTGAAATGGGAGCTGGAGGATCTGGCGTTCCGCTACATGGAACCGGGCAAATACAAAGAGATCGCCAGTCTGCTCGAATCCCGTCGTGAGGAGCGCGAATGCTATGTCGCCGAGGTCATGGATGAACTCAGCGAACGGCTTGGCGCGATGCACATCCCCGCGCGGGTGATGGGCAGGCCGAAACACATCTACAGCATTTGGAAGAAGATGCAACGCAAGGGCATCGATTTCCAGCAGGTGTTTGATGTCCTCGCGGTGCGCATCCTGGTCGACACCATCCCGCATTGCTATGCCGCGCTGGGCATCGTGCATGGTCGTTGGAAGCATATTCCTGGTGAGTTCGATGACTACATCGCCACGCCGAAGGGCAACAACTATCAGTCTCTGCATACCGTGGTGATCGGTCCGGGCAATCTGCCGGTGGAGATCCAGGTGCGCACCGAGGCGATGCACGCGCATGCCGAACTCGGTGTCGCCGCGCACTGGCGCTACAAGGAAGGCGGCGAAAGCAACGCCGATCTGGAACGACGTATCCTGTGGATGCGTCAATGGCTGGAACAGAAATCCGACGACAGCGCCGAGTCGGAGGCCATCGAACAGGAATTCGAGGCGGCCAATGTCTATGTGCTCACGCCGGCTAGCGAGGTGATCGAGTTGCCGGCCGGCGCGACACCGATCGACTTCGCCTATGCGATTCACACCAGTGTCGGTCATCGCTGTCGTGGCGCGCGCATCAATGGCCGCATCGCGCCATTGACCCAGCCGCTGCACAGCGGTGACGCTGTCGAGATCATCACCGCGCGCGAGGGTGGGCCGGGTCGGGACTGGCTGAATGCGCATGCCGGCTACATCCGCACCGCGCGGGCGCGCAACCGTGTTCGCCAGTGGTTTCGCCAGCAGAATCACGACGAGCATGTCGCCATCGGCAAGGCCAGCCTGGAGCACGAGCAAGGCCGTCTGGGCATTCCGCGTCCGGATCTTGAACGCATCGCCAGGAAGCACAACCTGAATGCCACCGAAGACGTGCTGGCCGCGATTGGACGTGGCGACCTGTCGCCGATCCAGGTGCTCGGGGGGGGGCAGAAGCCGCCGTTTCGCGAGAGCGACGAGGCGGCGCGTCCGCCAGCCGCGTCTTCCCGACGGACGACAAGGCCACGGCGCGCTGGCGGTCAGTTCATCGTCGATGGCGTCGACGATCTGCTCACCCATGTCGCCGGTTGCTGCAAACCGGTACCGCAAGACCCAGTGGTCGGCTTCATCACGCGCGGGCATGGCGTCACCGTGCATCGCCAGAGTTGTCCGGTGGTGAGGAAACTGCGTCAACAGGCGCCCGAGCGTTTCGTCGAGGTGAGTTGGTCCGAGGCCGCGCCAGCGGACGCATTGTATCCGGTGGATATCCAGGTGGTCGCCGCCGACCGCAAGGGGTTGCTGCGCGATCTGTCGACGGTGTTCGCGAATGCCGAGATCGATGTCATCGGCGTGAACACTCACAGCAATCGTAAGACCGACACCGCGACCCTGCGTTTCTCGGTCGAGATTCGCGACATCGCACAGCTCGGCCGCGTGCTGGACCGTCTCGCGCAGTTGCCGGATGTCAGCGAGGTGAGGCGCCGGGTGTAGCACGTTTCACGTCGCGGGTTTCGACCCTGCGTGATCCGAACGCCGCGGGCCTGGACATCCGGGTCAAAATCCCGTCGATCCTGCCGATAGCGAGGCACACCCGCCGTTATCGAGGATCCCGCAATGACATCATCGCGCAGCATGCCGTGCCTGGCTTGGCCGGCGTCATTCATCGTGCTGTTGTTTTTCTCCACGTCACTGCTCGCCGAAGCGGTGGACGATCTGAGCCTAGAAGCGCTGTTGGACATGGAAGTCACATCGGTTTCGAAGAAGGCACAGTCGTTGTCCGATGCCCCAGCGGCAATCTTCGTCATCAGCCGCGACGATATCCGGCGCACCGGGGCGCGCAGTATTCCGGAGGCGCTGCGCCTGGTGCCGGGGCTGCATGTCGGGCGTATCGATTCGAACAAATGGGCGGTGGCGAGTCGGGGATTCAACGGGCGTTTCGCGAACAAGCTGCTGGTGTTGATCGATGGCCGCACGGTATACACGCCGGTATTCTCCGGCGTGTATTGGGAATCGCTGAACCCGATGATGGAGGATATCGAGCGCATCGAGGTCATCCGGGGACCCGGCGCGGCGCTATGGGGCGCAAACGCGGTGAATGGCATCATCAATATCATCACGCGGCACGCGGCGGATACGCAAGGCGGGCTGGTCAGCGCTGGCGCTGGCACCTATGAAAAGCAGTTTGGCGCCATGCGTTTCGGGACCGGGCTGGGCGAGGGCGTCTATGGGCGTGTCTATGCGAACGGTTTCCGGCGCAGCGATTTCGATCTGCCGGAGGGTAGCGAGGGCGGTGATGGATGGGATGCTTCACAGTTCGGCTTTCGCGTCGATGGCCGGCTATCCCCGCGTGACAGCTTCACCTTCCAAGGCGATCACGGCAAGCAGCATCTCCATCAGCATCTCAGCATAGCGCGTTATTCGCCGCCTTATCTGGAAGAGTTCATCGATTCCGCCTCGGGACACAATGCCAATCTGCTGGCGCGCTGGCGGCATACCTTGTCGCCGGCCTCGGATTTCGTGCTGCAAGTCTATTGGGATCAGTATCTGCGGGACGAGCGGATACTGCGTCAGTTCGTCACTACCTTCGATATCGATTTTCAGCACCATTTCGCGCTGGATCGGCGTAATGACCTGGTTTGGGGCGTGGGCGCACGATTCCAGCGCGACGATCTGAGCGGGGCTGTCGCGCGGGCGACGCCGGCGGCGCAACGCAGCAGCCTGTACAGCGCCTTCGCGCAGGATGAGATCACGCTGCGGGAGGATCGCCTATGGCTGACGCTGGGGAGTAAGTTCGAATACAACGACTATACCGGTCTGGAGGTCCAGCCGACCGCGCGTTTGTTCTGGGCGCTGAATGAACGACACAAGTTCTGGGCGTCGGTGTCGCGCGCGGTGCGCACGCCGTCGCGGGTGGAGCGTTCGGTAAGTTTTCTGAACGTGGTATTGCCGCCGGGCGAAACCTTCAACCCCGGTCCCTTCCCGGTCGGCGTTCTGGTCGAGGGCAGTAATGACTTCGTCAGCGAGGAGTTGATGGCGTGGGAGCTGGGCTACCGGTTTCTGTCGGCGAGCGCATTCAGCGTGGACGCGACACTGTTCTACAACGACTATCGACATCTGCGCGCCAATCGGGTAGATGGCCTGACGGCCGTGCCGGGAGGATTGGAGCAGAAACTGCCATTTACCAATGCGCGCTCCGCCGATACCTGGGGAGCGGAACTGGCTGCTGTATGGCAGGGCGGTGGTTGGTGGCGTGTCGATCTCGCCTGGAGCCTATTGAAAACACATATCGATACTTCGGCCGAGGATGATGTCAATCCTCAGATCGAGATCAGCCCGGAACAGCAATTGTCCGTGCGCCTGGCGATGGATGTGCGCGCCGACATGACGTTGGACATCTGGTTACGCCATGTCGGCGCCGCTCAGGCGCTATCGGCAATCAGTCTGCGGCCCATCCAGTTGGATGCGCATGCCTCGCTGAATCTGCGCCTGGCCTGGCAGTTGGATGAAAACCTGGAGCTGGCGTTTGTCGTGCGCAATCTGTTCGACGACGGTCGGGTCGAGTATGTGCAGGAAAGCTTCACCCGTCCGGAAGGCGTGCCCGCCAGCTATTACATCGCGCTGCGCTGGGATTTCTGAGCAGAACGATGAACCCGAGGCCGTGCTTTCTTCGTCCCGGCGCTTTCGTCGGACTGCTGGCTGTTGTGTCGGGCTTGGCGTTCGCCAGCCCCTCGTTTGCCGGTCGACTTGAAGAAAACACCCTGAAAGCCGCCATGGTGCTCAATATTGCACGTTTTACCGAATGGCCAATGGAAGAAACGAAAGGCGATGCCGGATCACTGCGCCTGTGTGTGTTCGATACGGATGGCGGCATGCTCGCGGCCTTCCGCGAACTGCCGCCGAAGCGGATACACGAGCGCTGGTTGCAAGTGCGCGCGGTGCGGCGCGCGACGGATCTGGATGCCTGCGATCTGCTGTTCGTGCGTGATCCGGACCGTAGCTCGGTATCCCGCCTGCTGGCTGCCATCGGGCATCGCTCGGTGCTGAGTATCGCCGATATGCCGGGCTTCGCCGAGGCTGGCGGCATCATCAACCTGGTGCGCGCCGGGCGCAAATTGCGTTTCGAGGTGAGTCTGTCGGCGGCGCGCCGTGCAGGCTTGAAGATCAGTTCGCGGCTGCTGAAACTGGCGACCATCGTTGGAGATCGTCGATGAAGCGCTTGTTCCGCAATCTGTCGATCCGCCACAAGCTGATGTTGATGATAGGCGCGCCGGCGGTAGCCATCATGCTCATCATCGTATTGATCATCCTCGGTAACGAGAACCGCCGGGTGGAAGAGGACGCGCGCGCGGTATTGCGCTCGATGGCCGATGTACTGGCCTGGAACAGTGCGGCCGCGATGGCCTTCGATGACGAGACAGCAGCCACCGAGACCCTCGCGGCGCTTGCCAGTCAGCCGGATATCGTTGCCGCGGCGTTGTATGACCGTCATGGTGGACGGCTTGCGGAATACTTCCGATCCGGTCATGCCGATCCGGTGTTGGATACCTTTCTCGCGCCGATGGATTCCTCGGACGTGCATCCGCGCGATAGCGCACACATGAGTATTCAACGGCCGGTATTACTCGATGGCGAACTGGTCGGGCGTTTGCAACTGGTGTATTCGCGGCGGCGTATCGTGCGGCGTATGCGGGAGTATCTGGGCTTTATTCTGGGCATCGCCGGTGTCTCGGTGTTGATCGTGATCGCATTGTCCTCGTCGTTGCAGCAGTTGTTCATGTCGCCATTGCTGCGCATGAAACACGTCATGCAGGAGGTCGCGCGGCGCAAGGATTTCTCTGCCCGGGTAGAGAAGCCGGGTGATGATGAATTCGGCGAACTCAGTGACGTATTCAACGAGATGCTTGCGGAGGTCGAGGCGCGTGACCGCGCCTTGCGTCGCCATCGGCAGCGTCTGGAGGCCGAGGTCGAGGCACGCACCACCGAGATCGTCGAGAAGAACACCGCGCTGGAAGCCGCGATCGCGGATGCCTTGCAAGCCAAGGAGAGCGCGGAATCGGCGAGTCGCGCGAAGAGTGAGTTTCTCGCCACCATGAGTCATGAGATTCGCACGCCGATGAATGGCGTGCTCGGCATGGCGGAACTGCTGCTCGGCACCGAGCTGGACACCCGCCAACGGCGCTTCGCCGAATCGCTGCATCGTTCCGGCGAATCCTTGCTGACGATCATCAACGACATTCTGGATTTCTCCAAGATAGAGGCCGGCCGAATGGAGTTGGAGATGGCCGAATTCGATCCGCGCGAACTGATCGAGGATGTTGCCGAGATGCTCGCCGGCCGCGCGCACGAGAAGCATCTGGACCTGGTGCCGGTGATTCCGCCGCGCATCCCCCAACATATATTGGGAGATGTCAACCGCTTGCGTCAGGTGCTGGTCAATTTGGTCGGCAACGCGATCAAGTTTACCGAGACTGGCGAGGTCGTGTTACGCGTAACACTGGTCAACGAGACAGAGCGCCATTGTGGCATGCGCTTCTCCATCCAGGATACCGGCATCGGCATCGAACCGGACAAACTCGCGCATGTCTTCGAGGCTTTCTCCCAGGCAGACAGCTCGACCACGCGGCGATATGGCGGCACTGGACTCGGGCTGGCGATATCGACACGTCTGGTCGAACTCATGGGTGGCTCCATCCAGGCCAGTAGCGAGCCGGGCGAGGGTTCCGATTTCTGGTTCGAGCTGGGCTTTGAATGCGCGACGAGAGTCGCTGCGCGTCCTCTCCCGGATGCGGGTCGACTGGCTGGTGTGCGGGCCTTGGTCGTCGATGACAACCGGACCAATCGCGAGATTCTGAGCGAGCAACTTAAGGCATGGAAGATGCCGAACGCGGCCGCCGCGAATGGCGACGAGGCCTTGCAACTGCTACGGTCCGCCGTCGATGCCGGACGCCCATGGGAATTGGTGATACTCGACTGGCACATGCCAGGCATGGATGGTATCGAGTTGGCGAGGCGTATCCGCGCCAATCCGGATTTTGCACAACCCTGTCTGGTGATGCTCAGCTCGGTCGGTCAGGAAGCGGCGCGGGCCGACGCGCTGGATCTGGGCGCCTATCTGGTCAAGCCGGTGCGCCAGCAGGAATTGCATCGCAGTCTGATTGCGGCGATGCAGCGGGGCGATAACGAGATGCGCCAAGCGGTGGCGCCGGATCACGGCCATGCGCCGAACATCGACGCGAGCATTTTGGTTGCGGAAGACAATCCGGTCAATCAAGAAGTCATCGCCAACATGCTCGGCGCCTTTGGCGGCTGCCGGGTTCGGATCGTCGCGGACGGCGAGGAGGCGGTGCGCGCGGTGGCTGAAACCCGCTACGACCTGATTCTAATGGATTGCCATATGCCCCGCCTCGACGGCTTCGATGCGAGCCGCGCGATCCGGCGCGCCGAGGCTGAGGCTGATGGCGAATGCGGGGCGACGCCGATCATTGCGTTGACTGCGAATGTCGAGAAAGGCGTCAGGGAAGCCTGTCTGGAAGCCGGCATGAACGACTATCTCGGTAAGCCGGTACGCCTGGAACGCCTGCGAGCGATGCTGGAGAAATGGCTGCGGCCGACCCTCGTCGAGAGCCGACAGATGGCCGGGCCGACGGATACCGTCACCGCCGATGCCGTCGAGACGGCGGCGGCTCCAGCCACGGCGAGACTGAATCCCGGTTGTCTGGCCAAGCTCGAAGCGTTACAGCGTCCCGGCGCACCCAGTGTGTTGGCAAGAGTGATCTCAATCTACCTCGATTCGGCGCCGGCATTGTTGCGCCAGATGGATGCGGCGCTGCGCGAGGGAAACGCCAAGACGCTGCACTCGGCCGCTCACAGCCTGAAATCGGCGAGCGCGAACCTTGGGGCGGATACGCTGGCGGCGATGTGCCGTCAACTGGAAACCCTGGAGCTGGATGCCTCACCACGGGACGCACGGGCGCGCCTAGCCGCGATGAACACGGAATACTCCGCGGTGGAGACGGCGCTGATGCGCAAGATGGTCTATGCGCCGGCCACCGGAGACGTGGCATGAGGCCGTCGTGGATCGCTGGTTTGCTGCTGGTGGCTAGCGGGGTGTCATTGGCGGCGGATGTCGACACGCTGAAGTCGCTGGCGTTGGAAGATCTGGCCGATATGCCGGTATCGATTGCCTCGCGCGGCACGCACACACTGCGCGACACGGCGGCGGCGGTGTATGTGATCACACACGAGGATATCGCTCGCTCGCCGGCCGATTCGGTAGCGGAGCTGCTGCGTGGGGTTCCTGGCTTGAACGTGGCGCGCATCGATGCGAATACCTGGGCGGTGAGCATACGTGGTTTCAACGGCCGTTACGCCAACAAGCTATTGGTGTTGGTCGACGGTCGCAGCGTCTATACGCCGTTGTTCTCCGGCGTGTACTGGGATCTTCAGGACATGCCGGTGGAGGATATCGATCGCATCGAGGTTATTCGGGGACCGGGGGCTTCGGTATGGGGCGCGAACGCGGTCAATGGCGTGATCAATATCATCACCCGGGCCAGCGAGGATACCCAAGGTGATCTGGTGACTGTCACTGGTGGTGTCCCTTGGAGCAGCCGTATCGCGCTGCGCCATGGCGGTTCCATCGATCCCGGCACCGATTATCGCTTGTGGGTGCGGCAACGGATGCATGGGAACGGCGGTTTCGATGATGGCGGAAAAGCGCATGACAATGGCAGGGATCTGCGTGCAGGCTTCCGCGTGGACGGTTTGACCGCGAGCGGAGACAGCTACAGCCTCTCGGGCGGTCTGTACAACAAGGATGCCGGAGTGACCGCCAATGTGATCGATGTGCATTCTGGTGATTCCCTCGCGGTCGAGAGTATCAATCAGAGTCGTGGCGGGTATCTGCTGGCGAGCTGGCAGCGGCCGCGCGAGTGGGGCGGCGAAAGCTGGAAGCTGTACTACGATGCAAACGAATTCGACGCGACTGGCGAGCGGTTGCAGGCGTTGGATATCGAATTTTTCGCGGACTACGCGCCCAGTGGGATGCATGGCCTCAATTGGGGGATCGGCTACCGTTGGGTGCGTGACAGCGTTGCCGGCCAGCCGTTGTTCCTGGAGATTAAGCCGGCGGATCATGACCGCCATCTATACAGCCTGTTCCTCGAGGACGATATCCGCTTTGCGAAACGCTGGTCGCTGGCTTTGAGTGCGCGAGCCGAGTACAGCAATGTCAGCGGTATTGATCTGCAACCGTCGGCGAGAATGCTGTGGAAACCGCGCGAGGCTATCTCCCTATGGGCGGCTGTCTCTCGGGCGACACGGCGGCCGGCGGTGGCCGAGCGGCACATCTTCGCGCCAGTGTTCGGGATTCCGCCGAATCCGCCGACCGGTCCGCGTCCGGTGATTGGCGCCTTTGTCGGCAGTCCCGACTTTGCTTCGGAACGCGTGACGAGCTGGGAACTGGGGTATCGGGATATGGTGACCCCGCGCCTGTCGATCGATATCGCGATCTTCTATTCTCGCTATCGTGACCTACGCAGTATCGAACCAGGCGATTTCATTCCGGATCATTTGCCGGACTACTTGGTCCTGCCATTGAACGTGGAAAACCGCTTGGATGCCTCCAGTCGGGGTATCGAGTTCAGCCTGGACTGGCGGATGTCCGTGGACACCCGTTTACTGTTCAACTGGTCATGGCTGGATCTGCACCGTCAACCTCGTCCGGACAGTCGGGATTTGTTCTCCCGCCCCGGGCAGAACACCAGCCCGGCGCATCAGTTCAGCCTTGCGCTTTCCACTCGCCCCGCGCCCGACTGGCTGTTGGATACACGTCTGCGCTATGTCGGTGCTCTGCCCGCCGACGCCCAGCCGGTCTCCGATCACTGGTCATTGGATATACGATTCGCCTGGAAGCCGACCGCTGGTTTCAGTCTTGCGCTGAGCGCGCGAAATCTGTTCGATGCTGGACACATGGAGTTCTACGACGAACTGAATCGTCGTACTTCATCGACCCGGGTCGATCCCACTTATGCGCTGAAAATGGTATGGAAATTTTGATGGATCCAAAAAGAATCGAGTCTATTATCCGTAAGCTGTTGTCGATGGGCGTGTTGCTGTGGTCCAGCCTGGCCTGCGCCGAGGGCGATCTGAGTGGCTTGAAGACGCTCAGCCTGGAAGCCTTGTCCAACATGCAGGTCTCGATCGCGTCGCGCACCGAGCAGGCGTTGGACGACGCTGCCGCGGCGGTGTTTGTGATCACCGCCGAGGACATCCGTCGCTCCGGTGCGAACAGCATCCCGGAAGCGTTGCGCATGGTGCCGGGATTGAACGTGGCGCGTATCGACGCGAATACCTGGGCAGTCAGCGCGCGGGGATTCAACGGCCGTTATGCGAACAAGCTGCTGGTGCTGATGGACGGCCGCTCGGTGTATTCGCCGTTGTTCTCGGGGGTCCACTGGGGCGAGCTGGATAGCATTATCGAGGATATCGATCGCATCGAAGTGATTCGCGGTCCGGGCGCCTCGGTGTGGGGTGCGAACGCGGTCAACGGGGTTATCAATATCATTACGCGTTCGGCGCAGAATAGCCTGGGTTCGGAAGCGAATCTGGCCATCGGCGAGCGGGGGCAGCGCACGTTCAGCTTACGCCATGGCGGTTCGTTGAATGCCGATATGGATTATCGTGTCTGGTTCAAAGCGCGTCGTCATCGTGCCGGGCGCCTGTTTTCCGGCGACATGGGATTCGATGCCGGCAAGGACCTGCGCGCGGGGTTTCGCATCGATGGGCTGCTGGCGAACGATGACAGCGTGACGCTGATCGGTAACGCCTATACGCAGCGCGCCGGCAAGGTATTCGTGCGGCCGGACCTGCTATCGGGTGTCGTTCAAGACGAGGAAAACAATCAAAATCAAGGCGTCAGCCTGCTCGGGCGTTGGACACATCTGCGCGCGGATGGCGCCGAAGGCACCGTGCAACTGTATTACGACTACCAGCGGCGGGAAGAGACGCGCGAGTCGCGATATACCGTTGATCTGGATTTCCATTATCTGTTCCCTCGGCTTGGTCGCCACAGCATCACCTTGGGCGCGGGTTATCGCTGGATGAGCGATGATATCGGCGCGCGCCCGTTGCAGTACGAACTCGATCCGCCCCATCTTGACTACGGCTTGTACAATTTGTTCGTGCAGGACGATATTGCGCTGAATGATCGTTGGGCCTTGGTATTGGGCGCCAAGCTGGAGCATAACGATTTCAGCGGCTTTGAGTTTCAACCCTCGGTGCGTCTCTTGTGGCATCCGGCGCCGCGCCAGACCTTATGGCTCGCCTTGTCGCGCGCGTCGCGCACGCCGAATCGCAGCGAGACTGGCCTGCGAGCCGGCGTCTCGGTGGTGCCTGCGGCGCCCCCGTTGGTGCCCTTGCCGGTATTGGCGCGGGGTGTCGGCACCACGGCCTTCGACTCCGAGCGACTGACTGCCTACGAACTTGGTTATCGACGCCGCTTTGGCGCCAGCTTGTCGATCGATACGGTATTTTTCTATAATGAATACAGTGGGTTGCGAACACTTGGCTTTGGTCGCTTCAATGATGAGCATGTACCGGACTACCTGATCTACGAAACCTTCTTCGGTAACGAAGGCGAAGGCAGCAGTCATGGTGCTGAACTGGCGGCCGATTGGCGGCCAGCGCCGCGTTGGCGTATGCAGTTCGCCTGGTCATGGCTGCGTACCGACCTATTGGTCCCGAACCCCGATGTCGATGCCTCCCTGACCGGTAGCGGGGGCGGCAGTCCGCGCCATCAGCTCAGTCTGCGTGGCGGCTATGATCTATCGCATGCGATAGCGCTGGATGCCTGGTTACGTTATGTCGGCGAACTCTCCGACAGTGGTGGGGTCGCGATACCGGCGTATTGGAGCCTGGATGCGCGCATTGGCTGGCGGCTGGACAACGGTCTGTCGCTGTCGTTGGTCGCTCGCAATCTGCTTGATGCCGCGCATCCGGAATATTCCGACAAGCTCGATACCGTGGTCGCCACCGAGGTGCCGCGTACTCTGTGGTTGAAGGTGCGCTGGGACTTCTGAATCGATGAAGCGTGCCTCTCCCTCCATTGGACACACTGGCGTCGGCCGCCGGGGCTTGCTCGCCCTGTCGCTGATGGTGTTGCCGTGGATCTCCCAATACCTGTTCGCCGCCGCAGTGCCAGACTATCAGATCAAGGCGGTGTATCTGTACAACTTTTCGAATTTCATTTCCTGGCCGGACGAGGCGTTCGGGCTGTCCGATACGCCTTTCGATTACTGCATCGTGCGCCGTGGCCGGGTGGAAAAGACATTGGCTTCGCTGATCGATGGTGAGCGCGTGCAAGGGCATCCGTTGCGCCTGCGCTTGGTGGAAGCCGATGCCGATGGATTGCGTGGCTGCAAGCTGTTGTATCTGACCGGTCTGGATGATGATCAGCTGGCGGAATACCTGCGTCTGAGCGATGGATTGCCGGTGTTGACCGTGGCGGATAGGGTGGGCTTTGCCCAGCATGGGGGCATGGTGGCGCTGGTCCGGGATAGACGCAAGATTCGCATGCGCATTAATTTGCGCCAGGCGGTGAGGCGGGGCTTGCGCCTGAATGCCCGGCTGTTGCAACTGGCGCGCATCATCGATGACGGGAGCAAGAAATGAAGCCGCTGGATTTCGACCACTATTCGATTCGCGGAAAGCTGTCGATCATGGCGTTGCTGACCAGCGCGCTGGTGCTTTTTCTGGTTGCGCTGGTATTCATCGTGAATGTCTATCTCGGCACGCGCGCCTCGCTGCTGCATTCCGGCATGACCATGGCGAATATCCTCGCCAGCAACGCGACCGCAGCTGTCGCTTTCCAGGATGCGGAGACCGCAAAGGAGATTCTCTCGGCCTTCCATGTCGAGCCGAGTGTCGTTGCCGCGCGCATCCTGACCGGCAAGAACCAGCTGTTCGCCAGCTATGCCAGCGAGCGCCCGGAACATCGCCGCATGCTGCCGATGATCGCCAGCAACGAGGCCACGGAATGGCGGGACAGCGGAAAACGCGACAACCAGCAACCAACCGCTGTGTTTCGCGATGGCTATCTGGACATAGATCATCCTATCACGGTTAATGGGCGTTATATCGCCAACCTGAACCTGGCCATCGATCTGGCGCTACTTTGGCAACGGGTCGCGAATGGCGCGCTGGCGGCGCTCGGTGTGCTGGTCTTGGCATTGCTGCTGGCCAGCTTTCTCGCGCGGCGTTTGGCATTGACCATCGCCCGACCAGTGCAGGCGTTGTCGTCGACGGTGAAGACGGTGACCGACAGCGACGATTACAGTTTGCGCGCGGAACGCTTCTCATCGGATGAACTGGGGATACTGACGGACGGCTTCAATGATATGCTCGATCAGATTCAACGGCGCGATCATGCTTTGGCAAAGATGGTCGAACAGTTGAAGTTGTCCAAGGAGACGGCGGAGGAGGCGAATCGCTCGAAATCCCTGTTTCTCGCCGCGATGAGTCATGAGATACGCACACCGATGAATGGCGTGCTCGGCATGGCCGAGTTGTTGAAAGGCACCGGCCTGGATGAGCGTCAGCAACGCTTTGCCGACACCTTGCAGCGTTCCGGCGAATCCTTGCTGGAGATCATCAACGATATCCTCGATTTCTCCAAGATCGAGGCCGGCAAGCTGGTGTTGGAAAGCAATGAATTCGATTTGCGCGAACTGGTCGAGGACATCGCCGAGCTGATGGCGACTCGCGCCCACGAGAAGGACCTGGATCTGCTCACCATGCTGCCACCGGATATGCCGGAGCAGATGGAAGGGGATGCCAATCGCCTGCGGCAGGTGTTGGTGAACCTGATCGGTAATGCGTTAAAATTCACCGAGCGCGGTGAGGTGGTGTTGCGCATCGACATCCAGGAGACCGGCGACAATGCCTGCCGACTGGATTTCTCGGTGCGCGATACCGGCATCGGAATCGAGTCTGATGCGTTGGAACGCATCTTCGATGCCTTCTCGCAGGCGGATAGTTCGACCACCCGTCGCTACGGCGGCACCGGTCTGGGCTTGGCGATTTCGCGTCAACTGGTTGGCCTGATGGGCGGTAGGATGCGTGTCGACAGCACGCCGGGAAAGGGTTCGGTCTTCTCGTTCAGCTTGTCACTGCCCTATCGCCGTCAGGCCGCGCCACGGCGAAACTGGCGTCTTGACGATCTCAAGGGCGTGCGCGTGTTGATCGTCGACGACAACGCGACCAATCGCGAGATTCTGCACAATCAGGTGATCGCCTGGGGGATGCGCAACGGCAGCGCCGTCGGCGGCGAGGAAGCGCTGTCCAGATTGCGCGCGGCGAGCATGGAGCGCGACCCCTACGAAGTGGCCATCGTTGACTGGCACATGCCGGGCATGGACGGCATCGAACTGGCTCGGGCCATTCGCGAGGACGATGCCTTGTCGGGTATCCGCCTGTTGATGCTTAGTTCCGGCGGTGACGAATCCCGCTTGGCGCGGCAATCCCATATCGATTGTTACCTGACCAAACCTGTGCGCCAGAGACAACTGTATGAATGCCTGCGGCGGGTGCTGATCGGCGAGTCAGTGAATGGCCAGGCGGTTACCATCGAGCGCGCGCGACTCGTGGATATGCATTGCGAGGCCCGCATTCTGCTGGCGGAGGACAATCCAGTGAACCAGGAGGTGGCGTTGAGCATGCTGGAGCCGCTTGGTTGCAGGCTGGAGGTGGCCATGAACGGTCGCGAGGCGGTGGATAGACTGGCTACTGCGGATTTTGATCTGGTGTTGATGGATTGTCACATGCCCGAGATGGATGGCTTCAGCGCGACGCGCGAGATCCGTCGGCGCGAGCAGGGTGGTCCGGCGATCCCGATCATCGCGCTCACCGCGAATGTGCAGAAAGGTATCGAGGCGGAATGTCATTCCGCTGGCATGAACGATTATCTGAGTAAGCCCTTTCGTCAACATCAGCTACTGGAGATGCTCAAGCGCTGGATTCCGGAGAGAGTCGGCGCGGACCCGGAGGCAGTCGAGAATGAAAAGCGCGTGGACGACGACGTGGACATGCCGATCTCTGATGACGCTTCCCTGTCGGCGCCAGCCGATGACGAGGTATTGGATGCGTCGGCGCTGGAAAGCATCCTGATCCTGAACAAGCCCGAGTTGTTGAACCGGGTCATCGATATCTATCTGGAGACCACGCCGGAACTGATAGACGAGATCCACTCGGCTGTTACGCGCCGGGATGCGCAACGCCTGAAGGCGGCGGCGCACAGTCTGAAATCGGCCAGCGCGAATCTTGGCGCGAGTGACGTGGCGGCTTTGTGTCGTGGCCTGGAGGAGGCGGCGCTGCAACGACGCATGAATGAGGCGCCGTCGCTGGATACGCGCCTGGGCAAGGCGTATGCGCGGGCCTGCCAAGCGCTGAACGAGAAGCGCATCGCCGTGGCGACGGCATGATCCCGTTCGTTCATCATCCAGCGCTGGACGCGGATATCGGTTCGCGGGTCATCCGCGAGCAGATGCGCCAGCTATATCGTGGTGGCATCTCCGCGAGTATCGGCGTGTTGGTTGGGGTGTCGCTGCTCTCCTGGATACTGCGTGCGTACATTCCCTTTTCCCTGCTCGCCGGCTGGTTCTTCGGCATGCTTGGCCTGATGATTGTCCGCCTTGGTCTGATTGGCGTGTACTTTCTCCATTCTTCCAAACACCTGGATGCGCGGTGCTGGTTGATTCGATACCGGGTCGTTACCGGGCTGGCCGGGTGGGCCTGGGCCTTGCTGCCGTGGCGCGTGCTACCCATGGTCGATGGTAACATCGAGGCCGTCTTGTATATCGTTGTGGTATCGGTTGCGGTGGTCTCGATCGGATTGCATGTGCTGGCGATCGATGCAATCACCGCCACGTTGTACGTCAGTCCGCTGATCATCGCCATCGGCTGGCGTTTCTATCAAGGCGC